>Ga0209092_10003054_pt1 | contig 14853 bp, 7 predicted proteins | sample FraStrMetagenome_FD_187446 | JGI IMG/M metagenome (GOLD analysis project Ga0209092, IMG submission 187446) | Marine eukaryotic phytoplankton communities from Arctic Ocean - Fram Strait ARC3M Metagenome (SPAdes) (version 2) | ecosystem: Environmental > Aquatic > Marine > Oceanic | place: Fram...
ATTCAAGCAATAAATTTGCTCCTTAGCGAAGGTGGCTACAGAATCACAAGAAGCAGGAAACATAACTCCTGCGAGCTCTACGGATCACAAAAGGAAAGGAGCTTACACCTTATTCAAGAAAAGGTTCAAAGTTGCACTAGGTTGTATGACGATAAGGACTCAGACTGAACTAATGATACGTCGGGTACAATTTATACGAAGAACAAAATAAGCTGCAACACAGGCAGCATGCGCTGGAAAAACAGAGGATACCATTCAGAATATGGGAACTCATGGTTCAATAACAGGGAAAACGATGACGCGTATTATATGTTTCGATCATTTAACAACTGCTACTACTCCTCTTCCGAACCTGTAACTGATGAAGAGGATGAGTTATAACTACAAAGTAATTTATACCTGGTACAACAGTAGAAGTTAACGAAATAAAAGCATACAATTTTAAAAAAATCTTCTTCTTCACTCATGCTCGCTTTATATCTTTTTCCATGTTTATAATTTCAAATAAGAACTGCTTTTTACTATTTATTGTTTACAACATAGCTTCGTCTATTGGGTTGTTTGGAGGTTGCAATGTAAAGCACTAGTCATTAACGCTTCGTGGACGTCCACGTCTTCGAAATGATTGATAGTTACATGTAACTAGTGATCTTACATGAACCGATTCTGGAATTGATGTTGCAGTGCCTTTATTACTGTAGTCATGATGTTCGGCAAAGAAGACATGTGCACAAATACCTACGTCAAGACTCGTGGGACATAAGCAAATCCACTTATACAAGATATGTTACTGAGAGTTCGTAGTTGCTCGGAAAGCTTCATGTAGCTTTGCTGTGTCGATGCTTTCTTCACTCTCCAGTGCCTTTATCACACATATACGGCTTAGGTCATCGCTAACAGACATAGTTGCAACATAACGAGCTTCGACCTTATAAAAATCATTAACTTCATTAATGTCTGTAGGAATGTCTTCATCTGATTGGCAGGTATCAGGATACAGCTTCACAAGATTCAATTTAATGAGACGACTGATTTCATGACACATTTCTACGTACGTCATCCTTATGTGTATGCTGTATCTAATGGTATATGTTTTGAAGATCCCTTTTTGACACCGTTGGAGAAGACAGAAGATATGGTTCGTAATCATTTTCAGATCTTAAAATACAAGATTTATCTGTTAAAAAATAATACCGTGATGTTGCAACTATGTCTGTTAACGATGACCTAAGCCGTGTGTGCGTGGTAAAGGCACTGGAGAGTGAAGAAAGCATCGACACAGCAAAGCTACATGAACCTTTCCGAGCAAGTACGACCTCTCAGCAACATATCTTGTATAAGTGGATTTGTTTATGTCACTAACAACCAAGCATGAAAAACGTGAGACAGCACAAAAGTTGTCGTGAAAAAGCTGAAAAAAATTAAGCGGGCTCGTCTGGACGATGCGAAGATACAAACAGTGAAGATGCACGATTTGGATCGTCGCATGCTTGATATGGCTGCACCAATAAGCTCCTTTCTATAAAGAATGAAGATGCTTCAATTTTTACGCATTTCCATCTATGACATGAAAGAAAAATTTACCGAGTTATGTCTTTCGTTCCCGTTCCTTCAATTAATATCCTTAATGGACGTGAAAGGGATATATGAACGAATATATCCTTATGTTTTAATGAATGATAAACATAAAATACTTATGCGGAATGGAAATATCTACGATGTGTGTACGCGGAAATAGTTGGACATGGGGCTCCTTTGAATGAATGATGCTTCTTTCTACATTTACTTTTAAAGTAATAAGTTGAATCTTAGTAGTTATGTTTTACGCTAATTTTCATTTCGCTACATTCGTATGATTCTTTAGTTGAAAGTTATATGAGACATAGTTGAAGATGTGAGGAATATTTGAAAATTATAGTTGAAATATTAGCAATATTCAGTTGGAAGTTAAATGACAAATTGTTGAAATGTATAAAAAAATTGTATAGTTGAAAACAACGTTATATTTTGGTGTTAAAAAATTATACCGGTAGTTCAATTTTTAAGTGACACAGTTGAAAATCAACTGATTTTTTCGTAGCTAATTAACTTAGTAGCTATGTATTAAACTAATTTTCGTCTCGCTACATTCGTATGATTCTTTATGTAACCGAGGTTCGGTACTTGTGTTAGTCATTGTTTTGAACTAACGTCTACTGTTGCAACTTTTAGTAATCTTAACTATGTCATCGGTACAAAACACGATGGTAGAGCAATTGTTCGAACTCACCGGCAAGCTTTTACGTAAAAAGAACATTCATTCGGAATTAACGAGACTTACCATTCAAACAGAAAATTCATCCGATGAACAGAATGACCAGCCTGTCACAGTACTAACTGTATTAGTACACAAAGCAAACACCTTGCACGTCCCATCAGCCTTTCATATTCTATACTTGAAGTCCATGCTGAGGTTGAAAGGTCATGTATTGGAAAATGAGGAGATGAACTCTAAGTTTTTGGCCCAAAGTTGTACTTTGGTCAGGTGTGCACACGACGTGAAAATGCTGAAGGATGCTTTGTCGTTGGACGGATATCTCGCATATACGACAGCGCTAGGTAAGGAAAGTTCTCAGAATAAATTACAATCATTAGTATCAAATAATTCTAGAAAATTTGCCATTATGGCTCTAATGCGGCGACTAAATGGGGAATCTGAAGAATTCGTAGAACCAAAACGAGCTTTGTTAGGTATTACGCTAATTTTCATCTCGCTACATTCGTATAATTCTTTATATCACCGAGGTTCGGTACTTGTGTTTGTCATTCGGCTAATTCAATTGTAGGGGAAAGTCTACTCGAATTTTTACATGCTGCTTGACAAGTAAAGTCTCTAACTAATTATCACTTTTCAGAAGTCTAAGTCCTGCACCTCCTTCCCAACGAAAGCGATTCGACATATTGCTCGCAGGGATCCTGGAACCTCTAATGCATCGATTCGTTGCTCTAACTAGAGCGATACTCATTCGAGCATTAATGAACCCCCTTACTGTTGAATAGGGCTTCTCCCATTCTTCTGCAAGCAACTTTGCAAGCCTCTTGAGAAATGCTCGGGCTTCAAAGCCAAACATTCCGTCCATCGATACCACGAAAGGTGTGAAATGGCGACGTTGGTTCTCACAGGGTTTGCAATATTTCTTTTTCTTCTCTTTCTCTTGTCGTTCCAGAGCCTTCTTGGGTGGCGAGTTCTCTCAGACTTGCTATCAAGATCCGTCACGCGAACGTCAATAATGGTATCGGTCGATCCCTCCCAAAAGCCGCAAACCAATACATCACCGCGATCGGCATTCAGAAAGTCAGACGAGGAGGAAGCACTTGGCACATGTGTTTTGGTACCATTGGCACGCATCGGAGCAGGATTAATCATAGGTTCGCATCGGATACGGGATGGGCTAAACACATGTGCTAGTAGATCTCTGAGTTCGTCACGAATTTCGTCGTGTCGAGCTGTGACCAATCCACTCTTTTTGCAATCAAGGGCGTGATTCACATCAAACTTCTCCGACTCACCACAACCGTCGCAAGAAGTTGGTAGGTTCGAAGGTACGCGTGCATATCGGAGCGTTAGAGCATCGCGAAACTCAGTCGAAGATAGGATTGTTCCGCCAACGTGCGAAGGCATGACGCTGAGCCAGCGCCCTGTTTTATTCGCTCGTTTCAAGGTACGTTGAGTATCCTGAGGGAACTGATCGATTCCGGACTTGAATTTCGCTTTGTAGGCTGCTTCTATACGACTCCAATATTCTGGCATAACCTCGCTTTGGCATTCAAGATTGTCAACTGAACTGTATTGAACTCGACCGCGTAGGGCGGACAAGAGGTGGGAGCAGTAAAGAGTGCTCCTTATAACACTCTTTAGAATTCATTTTTGATTTTTGCGAAGTTTCAACCATTTCCTGGCGAAGCTTCACACACAAAATTTTGATTTTTTGCGCATGGTGCACACAAATTCTACGTAACGCATCTTAAAGACAACCTTTTAAAACTCTATTTCTCACGATAGAGGCAAGCTATCGCTTATTCAAAGCATCACTCATAAAGATAAAAGATCACAGATATATATTATTGATTGAACGACTTTGCGAAGATAGTTTATCACCCCAAAAAATTATTCATTATTTGACCTAAAGTTCTCGTAGGATTCTACGTAGACTTCTTTAGTGGTTATTCCGGAGTATTTCGTTCCCTCCGTAATTACGATTGGTTTTTATTTACGAAGACATCTATGATAACGAGTTTGGAATACTTTTAATTGTAAAAAGTAAGCTTATCAGTGACGTTACAAAATGTCGCTTAAAAGGGGTCCGAATCGCGCAAAATATGGTCTTTTCGAGACTCTATATCTCACAATAGAGGCAAACTATCGCTTTTTTTAAAACACTCGTCATAAAGACAAAAGATAAAAGATATATATGACTCGTTGAACGACTGTACGAAGATAGTTCACCACCCCAAAAATTTATTCAGTATTTGACTAAATTCTCTCGTAGGATTCTACGTAGGCGTCTGAAGTGGTTATTCCAGATTATCTCATCTTCTCTTCAATAACATTCATTATAAATTTGCAGAGACATCAAAACTACTATGATAAGGAGTTTGGGGTACTTGAAATTGTGAAAAATAAGCTTTAATTTCATAATTGAAAATAAATGAAAAATGAAAAATGAAAAATCAGTGTTGAAAATATAATTTCGCTGGAATCCGTACAGTCGTAGACGAATGGCAAATGGCATTTCATTTAACAATGGTAAATCTAATTGGGGAGTACCCAATTTAGAAGTATATATAAACTACAACGAGCCTTAAATACTGACATTTTAACGTGACATCAACTTTCTGTTGCGCATCTGCCTACGTACGAACGACCGAAGACATCAAATTACATGTTGCATCGTTCTTCTAGTCGCGTAACCTCGTACAGTACATACGACATGAGAAGGCTAATAATGACAACGGCCTACACGTAATCGTGAAGGGCTAGACTTACAATATCTGAAAACTTTTCACGTACATGTATGAGACAGGTGGGCAGTAGTCATGCACACAGACTGACGACTGGTGTGGGTGTGTAGAGAAGTGAGAAAGGATGGGTCAGAAGTCAGTTACATTATATATTATATACTGTCGTCTGTCATGTGACTTCTTCCATTCCGAACACTTATTTTTTCTTTCCAAACTCCTCACATCACAAATACCTTTCGAACAGATCATAAAAAGAAAATATATGGAACCATATCGGAATCATACAATCATTTCACATCCACAATACTCCGACTAATATTACTGTGGATTGCTTTTACTTTACCCTCGTAGAGTCGACAGTAACTACTCAGTTATCGATTGAACTTCCTTCGATCACACGATTTTATAATTTGTTCTGTTTGACTGTTGAGGGGTGACGACGACTGAAATTTATGATCGTACGTACGTAAATTCTGTCGAATAAAATTGAATCTTGACGCTACCGAACAACACAAATCCTTGACTCTGCGAATTGTGGACACGGATTTCTTTCATCTCTTACTTTTGCTTCTTCTGCTTTCTCTGCATCTTCTTAACACGTCTGAGTTCAATATATCCAGATTTGTGTGTGATGAATAGTAATATGGGAAACACATGCGCTGCAACTTGCAATGCCGTTCGACAGAGAATGCCTTGGGTCCATGATCAGGTGAGTAACATCAGCAGTAGTGAAGGGTACAAACGCTCTTCTGGTAGTTGGTTTTTGAGCAGTCTGAAAAATCGTTTTTTAATGTTTGTTCTTTAGGACGGCGATATGAATGGCTTTCCCCCAGGTTCGCCCTACCTGCGGATTATTAGACATTATTCGGTTGAATCAGAAGTACCAGATGATACTATCAGCTCCTTATTTCCTATGGAAGATAACTACGTGACTGGTGACATCCCAATGAGTCGGTCTCCCAAAAGTTTGACTCAGTTGTGTGTTGAACAAGTTTGCCGTTCACTGCCGTTGCTTGATGGCGCTCTTCCGAAGGGATTACCTCAAGATGTAGTTGATAAGATTGCCGGTTGCTTATTGAAGCATTCGGCCTTGAATGGTACTACATTGCGAGCACTTAGGTACTGTGAGGTTGGCTCCTTAAATTTAGCCAACTGCCGTGGAGTTACGGACAATTGGCTTCGTGCTCTGAGCGGCTACGAAGTCAATATCATTAAAGCAAGAAAGGATCTGAATGCAGGGATATCGAGAAGTGATTGTGTCAGCGACCTTTCCAGCATTGATGAAAAGTTTGGATCGGTTCATTCCAACAAATCTTCTTCAACTGAAGAGTTGAAAGGGCTGCGCCCTCGATCGCCCAGTACATTTGAAGGGCAGAGAAGACCATATCAAGCGCAAACACCTCAAGAGTCACAAGACTCGTCCAGTTGTTCTACTTCTTCTTTTGTATCTGCAGTTTCTAAACTTGGAACTCCTGTTGACTCTGAAGCTGTTGGTTGGATTGGTTCTTTAGCTGACCTATCACCTCCTCCCCCTCCCCCGCTTCCTACTCATTCATTCACGTCATCACCTCTTACATCAAGTTTGACTTCATTGGATCTTCGTGGTTCTCAGCGCCTTACAGATCGCGGATTGCTTCAGCTACATTCTCTTAGTCTTCTTGAAATAGCAAGGTTAGATGACTGTCATTCTATTGTTGGGAAGGTACGATATTCATACTAGTTTTCACATTGCCTATGCCTCCTCTTAATGACACCCCTCTCTTTGCAGGGTCTTATCGCATTTTCATCATCTCGACGGCTGCACACGCTTTCACTATCAAATTGCCGCAGATTAGCAGATGAAGGAATTATCAACCTTTCCCATTTACAGTCATTGACGGCGCTATCACTTGAAGGATGCCGTTGTTTAAGTGATCAATCACTTCATGCCATTTCAGGCTTGATTAATTTAAAAAAACTTGATTTATCGCAGTGCGATCTCTTAACAAATGCAGGAGTCACTTATTTAAAGAATCTTGATAAGTTAGAAGAAATTTCATTCGGATGGTGTAGATTGATAACAGACGAGGGAATAAAGGAATTTGTTTTGCAGCATCAAGTACGAAAAGAGTGCCTCAGAGTACTACGTCTTTCACGGTGCCCTATTACGGATGTTGGAGTTCGCTATGTGTCCGTTCTATCGAAGCTGGAGGAATTGGATTTAAACGGGTGCAGGGTAAGTAGCATTGCACTTGGCAATACTTTAGAGTCTCTGTCCAATCTACGATCATTGGATGTGAGTTACTGTCCAGGAATCATGTAAGTTACTTCAGTGAAGCCATTTATTAACTTCAAAATAAATTTCATCGCCCGTGCTCTATTTTTCAAATTAGTAAGCACTCATGGCAAGGAAAGATCAATACCTTGAAAGTATTGGATCTAAGTTACTCTGGAGTTCGCGATTCGCACTTGAGCCGTTTGACGTTTTTACCTGCGCTGGTAGAGTTGAACCTCGACTCATGTCTTGTGAGTGATTGGGCAATCGCTCATCTAGTTGACAACAAAGTTACACCAAATTTAACATCTCTGGACCTCGCTGACAGTGACTTGACAGACAATGGTATGGAATACATTGCTAAGTTTACGAAGCTCAAGAAATTATCGCTGTTTTATTGCAATATATCAAACATTGGTCTACGTCATCTCGCTCATTTGAAAAGTCTTGAAGAACTTAATTTGGATAGTCGAGACGTTGGCGACCAAGGTCTATCCTACCTAAGTGGCTTACCAAATCTTCGAGCTTTGGATATATTTTCCGGGCGTATTACAGACTTTGGATGTATTCATTTGTCTAAGATAATAAGCCTCGAATCGCTAGAGCTTTGCGGTGGAGGAATTGGTGATCGGTAGGTATTTGACAAGAATATTTTTGTTTAAGGAAGGGCTAATAAATTCTGCATTACTACGTAGTGGATGTGCTTTCCTTGCAGCTTGCGAAAACTTGACAAGTCTGAACTTGTCACAGAACGATAGAATCACTAACCGAGGTGCCGCTGCGCTTGCGTCATTAAGCAATTTGAAAACTTTGAATTTGAGTAATACGCAGGTGAATTCTGGAGCTTTACGTTTCCTAAGCTCTTTGGTTCGGTTACAATCACTAGCACTTTATGGATGTGAAGGAGTTGATGGAAAATCTATCAGTACTCTCCAAAATGAATTACCTAGTTTAAAATGCCTCCGACTTCAACATTACGAGTCTTTTTCAATTGACGACTCTATGGAAGATGAATTTTACAATGATGATGATGAGCTTGATCAAGCACATATTGCTCTTCTCAATCCTTCGGATGCCGAACATGCGAGTGACTTTGGAAGCTTTGATGATGAAGAAGATGCTGAGGTTTTTGAAGACGCGGATGAAAGCGAAGACGAGGCGTCTTCATCAAGCGGGAGTGATGACGAGGGAGATGATGAACAAAGTGACGAAGACGTAGATTTTCGACTCCTCGACGATGAAGGCGACGATGATGACGCTGACTATGAAATGGAGTGAATCTGTCAATACTCATTTTCCAGCTTTCACTGTATACTGAAATTCGAAGAAAACAATGTATCAATAAATTTGTTCATTTATTTTCCATGAAGCTTCTACTTGGCGATGAACGAAATTAGACCGGTTGTATAAATTAATCGATATCGGTGGTCAAATGCTTCTCACTATTTTCTCATTTTTCACATAAACAAGACAAATCTCTTATTTCACATATTTTACTTAAATAGCACGTGCTCCTTTTCCATTAGGCTACCACTGTTGTCTTTTATTGATGTGAATGATGATGATGTCTCCTCTCATCGGGCCATCAGACTGATTTTTCAATGTTCAACGACCATAAGCTTTTTGGTTTTTGTTTTTCGGAATGTTTTCTCGCGTAGCTCTGTCGATGTTCTGTCGGGAAATTCCAATGGATGAACAATTCAAACAAAAGAAGTAGAACCTGAACGTATCCGATCATTTGACTAGTTACTCACCCTCGAAGTTACAAAGTCTCATTTACTACGATATTATTGTTTCCATAGGTTAACGGCTCGAAGATTCAAAAGGGGACTAGCTATACAAGAAACGTAATAAGTAAAGTGAGCCATTTTCAGACTACCGGTAGATGCACGATTATCCAAGTGAAAATGAAATTAGTTATATTCCTTTGTGCCTACTAGACTTCGCCCTCTTCTTTCCCTACTCCTCTTTCGTGATGGGGATTTTGCTGTCTCAAGAATGGTTTACAGATTCGGTTTTGAGGGATACGATTATTGTTGCGATGTCCGTTCCTTTGGTTTTGTCTTTTGAAAAATCCGTTCTGATGTCGGAAACCACCATAACCCCGTACGTTGTCAACTTGACCATTACTCCTGTTATGTTGACTGTTTGGCCCATAATAACCCCAGTCTTTATGTGGTCTTGAACACCCCGAGGCTACAGAACCTCTGTTCGCATTACCTATACGAAAGTTTTGCCAATGATTCCTTTTCTTATCTTGTCTTCGATCCAAAGGTAGTCCCGTGGCTTGTTTTGCCGATTGAGTACCATGCGATGGTCCAACGTGATTTCTAGAATTTAGTCGTCTCTCGCAATTAGGGCTTGGTGGTCTACTCCTTACGAATCTATCATCGCCTTGATTACCGCTCCACGGCATTTTCGAGTTACAAATTTCGTCAATCTTTCGTTTGGCCACACAAGGCTTTCTCTCTCGATTACAGTTTGTTGATAGTTTGCTGTCCTTTGCGTTGTTTCCATTAGAATTAGGTTCATGCAAGAAGATTCCACAGACGTTTTCATCAAGAACACTACGACCAACAGGCACATTGTGGTTCACTTTTTCGCTTAATTCGTCTCTTAATTTGATGAAATCTATGTTCTCGTTCGGATTGTATCCCCCAATTTGATGGTCACGATCGCGCGCACTTTCCGTAGCAGTGGGTCCTTGAACGAAATGTATTGTTTGTCCCAGAAATGTCTTGCCCTGGTACTTCGAAAATGCTTTTTCACGATCATCAATAGTGCTGAAACTTATAAGTGCCTGTCCATTACCCTCTAAAGAAATTTTTGACGTGTTTATTCTACTTTGCATCATAAAGTTTAAAACGTCTTTACTGCTTTTCATCCTTTTGTTCAAGCCTGACATTATGAAAGAAAGGCAGGAACCCTTCTCACAAGTCATCGCTAAATCTTCTGGGAGACATTTATGCTTAACATCCATGCGAATATCTTCACTTTTTCCGACTACTGCTTGTCTCGTGGATGACAACAAATCTTGGCAAGCATTTGTATCAGCGCTCCCGGCGTCCTGCAAGTAACCATTACTTGAGTGCACACCTTCTTCGGTGGTTAAGTTTGATTCAATGGAATCAATTCGAGAGTGTTCATTATTCGATACAGCTGATATTATAGTATCTGGACAATCATTAGGTGGCGATACATTTTGAGAAGAAGTCAAGCAATTATGTTTGGCAAAAGGCTGTCCATGTTACAAAATTAGAATATTATCTCTTAATAAATAATCTACCATGGATAAAATACAGCTTACCTCGTCTGAATTTTCTAGGTTGCCGTTAGTTCCACTGTAAAGTTCACATGGTGACAACAGAGATGTGGAGACCTTCGGCGATGATCTAACAACCGTATTTGCGTTCTTTAGCTTCTTCTCAACTTTGTAAATATCTCTTAGCATACCCTTAATGCATGGCGGTATCATATCTAACGATTTATCAAGAAGCCTGTTAGAAGCTTTTAAAGTTTCACTGTATATTCCAACTTTCACCATAAAATTATGAAATGTTTTCACCCTCCATTCTGAAGAAAACTCCATTCCAAGTAAAGATGAAAGGTCCCTTATATTATCACGGTAGTTTCTTTCCTTCATTTTAAGACATATTGCGGCAAGGATAAGTTTTGGTTCATCTAGCAGGCACAAGGATGAATGAGTAAAGTCGGTATCAAGGATAAGATTCTCTAGCTCATATGTTTCCTTTTCTTCGAAATGGAGTTCTTTTGCAAACTCGTCAACATAAGCTGATGGATGGGAGGCGGAAGCTTCAACATGGAAACCGAATAGAGATAAAAGTTGAAACTCATACGCTTGTATTAAAACTGAAGACGCGGGTGCTATTCTTTTACTCTCTTCATCGTCCTGGCTCACTCCAATTGAATAATTTGCATATGATCGTTTTATTTCTTGCGACAGCCTGAGCAGGCGTGGAATTTGAACTAAAAAGTCTTCTTCTTTACCGGCCAACAAAATACTTGAAACAACCATACTGATTAAGTGCTCTTTTAGGTACTGCCCATTTTCTACCATGTAATGAAAGCAATAGTACGACGATAGAAAGAATACCTTTTGGTGCCTATCACTTTCTCTATCCCGACAAACCCTACGCAATAGTTTATCCATAAAGACACAACCCTCATATCTCAGGGTAGCCTTTTGCTTTTCATTCAATTGTGGAGCCTTCGCGACCATCTCGAAAACATCGGCTTTTTGTTCATGGAGTGGTTTGGTGCCATTATTTGATGTTGTTTTTTGTTTCCTAATAGTGCTAAAAGTTCGCCTTACGCCGACACATAACGAGCCTTGTACAAACAGAAATACAAAATTAATCAAAAGTGTTGAAAATTTATCACACGATGCGTCTATTCAACTTACATTCACAATCGACTTCCCAACCACCTCTCCCTTTAAGGCAACCATCTTCACTTACCAAGTCTACACTCTCTATCATGGATTCACCTGAGCCTCCTAATATCGATGGTTGAGAAAAAGCCCTAGCTGGTGAAGGCATATCATGCGACCGATTAGGGTCTAAACCAAAAACCGATGGGTTGATTCTTTCCTGACTTGCTAATTGACTCATCCAACACTGAATTAAACCCTTAGTCATTCCGAGTTCCTCACGGGATCGAAGAAATCTCTTGAAAAACGATAGTAAGCTGTTGGTGATTGTGTCCCCTAAACAAACATTTTCAGTGCAAAGATCTTTTAGATTTTGAAAATGATTGCGAAACTGAGTGAGCATTAGCACTACTTTACATAAAGTTGGTACAAGCTGATAGGCCATAACGGAAAAGTGCGGGTCTTTGCATTCCTTCGAAATGTCTGTTACGACGCCTCTAACCAGAACAAATAGATCCATTAAAGCTCGCTTTAGAAATTTCACGTGTAAAGATTTGTTCACACTTCTTAGCAAATTTGGATTTTTTTGCTTAAATTCCTGTGCAATAGGCTGGATCATCAATTCGATTGCTATTGCTGAAACATCTAATACAGCACAATGAAACACTTCTACAAGCCCTTCTCGAGCAGAACTTGACTTATCACAAATATATATCATATCGCAAGTAAACCTTCGCACAAAATCCAATCGCTTGGTGGGTTTACTGGGCGAGTATAACCTCCAAGCTGTAACCGAGCCACACAAATTATTTGAGTTGAGCCTCACAATACCAGCAGTGATGTTACTGTTTGGAATCCTACACTTATTAGCGTCACACTCGATACCCATGACATCCAAAAAGGAGTTGCGGAGCAAAATGTACTTCTGAACACCGTCATTCCGAATCGAAAAGTTGTTTGTATTGGACTGAATGTGTTTCATCATTTTATTCTTCAACGACAATTCCGCCTAATTTTTGTGACCAATTAATGCACCGGCACAATAATTTCTTTTCGACAAAAAGTCTACAGTTATCGTGGAAATAAAGCCGCCTTTTCAAACAAGCCAAACTTAGAAAAATACTTTTCTGCAAGTATACCAATTGAAAATATACAATAATCACTTACCTTATTTCTCAAAGAAAGCGAGATAAATATGCAATCGGCTGCAGGAAAAACTAACCGGTAAATTGCTTGTCTGTTTAATTCTCTCTGCAAACGTTACCCTTTCAAACTCCTCATGCATTACTAACTTTTAACCTGACTGATACAATAATATATTTTACCGGTTCGTAGTAGCACTCTCTTCAGAGATACTACAATTTACTTCCTTAACTATTAATTAATCTTTTCGCACAAAGACTCGATGCAGTGGACAGGCAGACAATTGTGTGTGCTTTTATTCATCCGTTGCTAATAAAGAAGGTGCGTGTGTTTGATTATTGCCTTCAACACTTCCAAGTTTGAAAGAGTGTCTGTCGTACTAGTACTCGTAGTTGTATTTCTTTTCTCTGCAGCCCGCCGGTAGATTCTTTCCTAGATCTAGAGAGAGAGATTGAAAGCAGCAGGATTGTGGCGGATGGTGGAGTATTTGGTATTTGTGACTGATGGAATGAAATGTCCAAAACTGTTCATGCCTTAAGTATTATCGTGTGTGTACCAATGTCTATTTAACAAAAGTCGTTAAGCATTGGATTGATGAACTTTGATTTTTACACATGTTCCACGCGAGTCCTGAGTCCTGATTCCTGATATTTGTACAATTTCGGCTTTTTTGTGGAACATTTTCTTTGGAAATTAGGTCGATTTGCGTCATAAGAGATAAGTATACAATGTGTAAATTATTGCGACGCAATCAACTTGCTGTTGATGTGCTCTGATGATCGAAATAATCATTTCAATTCAAATTAAGATAGCGATTGTGGATTGCCATGGCATGCAACATGAAAAATAATCCAGAATTATGAAATAGTAAGTTAGATAATTATATATGACCTGCTACCAAATTCAGGGATGCGGGAATGATTGCGCTCGCAATGAAAAGAAATCAAAGGTCTTCTCCCTTTGAATCGTCCAAATCAACTTCTTCATTTATGTCTACTTCGTGCACTTCGTTTTCATCTTCCCAGGAGTCTGGTACTGCAACGCCATACTTGACTTCTAATCTTCTCCAAAGCTTGTCAATTCGTCCACGATATTTGTAAACAAGATACCTTGCTTGACCTTCATCCCCAGCAGCCAAGGTATCCGGTACTACGTGTCCGTAGTACGCTAATAATTTCGCTGTGTCAGCCTGAAATCGATAATCGTCGTACCAAGACTTAAACATGAATCCACCGAAAAAGATTATAGCGGCAAGAGTCCACAGGAAATATGAAATAGAGTTTCTTCGTTTGGTTTCCAGTGCTTGGACAATAGATTGCTTCTCGCCAATTAGTTCTATTGATATGAGACCACAAGCGCTGAGAGAAACAGTTAAAGTCATACTTTCCCAGCCCACAACTTCACTTTTGCCATCCGCATCTTCCTCTACGTCCATGCATAGTGGTTTAATTACATTGCCAACGGGAATCCATGGTCCATCATGCTGCAATTTTTGTACGACCTGAATCCGCAAATCCTTAGCCGCTGCCTCACGATCTGGAATACTTTTACCTCCTTCAAAATCTTTTATATCTTCTATGGGAAAACTGTCAGTCTTCTTCGACCTAACACACGCGCATTCAGCAGCTGAAAGTTCTACTGAGTACCAACTTGTGGGAACTTTCCTATCGAAATCAAAGATGGTCTTTGTGATTGGTTCCATTACTTTCCCCTCGTTCTCATCCATTGATTCTTCATCATTCCTGCCGCCGAAATAATCGAAACGAAAACCAACAGCACGCGTGGACGAATTCTTAATTTGAATAAAGCGATCATCGAACCGGCCGCTATTATACGCAGCTAACGCACATGCACCGAACGAGACTGAGTCCTCCTGGGATGTCAAGAACGGAATTCCACCGATATCAATGTTGGCGAGTAGAGGGCCCAGTTCGGATTGCAAAGAAGCTTGATCGCTAGCGCATCCGTAGGTAATGACTGCGCACGGTTTACGCTCAGGTAAAATATCACCCAAGCTGGCCGTAATTTGTTCCAATGCCGCCGATAGCTTCAACAAAGGCTTCGC
>Ga0209092_10003055_pt1 | contig 14850 bp, 9 predicted proteins | sample FraStrMetagenome_FD_187446 | JGI IMG/M metagenome (GOLD analysis project Ga0209092, IMG submission 187446) | Marine eukaryotic phytoplankton communities from Arctic Ocean - Fram Strait ARC3M Metagenome (SPAdes) (version 2) | ecosystem: Environmental > Aquatic > Marine > Oceanic | place: Fram...
CACAAATCTTGTTTACATCAAATATCAATCATCCAAACTAACCTAGATTAACTGTAATGTGTGGGTTTTCATTTTGAAATCTTTGAACGTGGGGGCTGAGCCAGTTACGTGAATTTTCTGTAATTAATGCAATGGTAATGTTTACATGTTGGCAGTCACTTCCCTTCGTTTGGTCCTCGTCACTGCTCATGTTTTTCAGAATGCTTGTTCGATTTAAGTTCCTGTATAATATTATTGTTGATATCTGTATTTCTTTATGTTATTTTTTAAACTGTATGCTTTTATTTTATTAACTTCTACTTATAGTTGTGCCATGCTGTCCTGGTGTTGCCACCTAATTTTCTTCAAATTTCAAACAAATGCTTACATTCGTTTCAGATGTATATAGATATTATTATTTTTTAATTAAATAAATTAAATTTTCATCTAGTTGTTTTAGGTATTACGCTATCTAATGACAAAGAACCTTTACGTGTCATACAATTTGAAAATTTGAGTAGAGTTTCTTTTACAACCGAATTAGCCGAACCTCGTTGACATAAAAAATCATACGAATGTAGCGAGATTAACATCGCTGACAATATACATGTACTTATTTTTACTCTACATGATAGTAACGAATTTACCACGTACAAAAATATCTTTATGGCGGGATACGAGTAAGGTTCAATAAGATCATTTACGACCGTTTGTCCGATCGCATCAATCTTGGAAACGAGATCCAAGATCAAAAATGTCGACTATGGGTTTAGATTCGTGACACTTCTATATATGCAAACTATGACATCGAAAAGATTCTCCGGAAGAATTCGCTTCCGGGAGAATTCAACTGCAATTGATCTACGTTATCGATTTTCCAGGCCCTATGTGCCACACTACCGGTAGCTTGGAAAATATTTTCAGCGTCTCAGGCAGGGCACCAACAACGCATCGTGATTTGGACTCCAACACGTTCTGCGATTAATTCCAACACTAAGATCCTTTCCCAGCAACAACACGCAACAACACATCCATTTCTATCGAAGATCCGCCAAATTCCACATCAACTGTCCAAAGAGTATTTCTTGAATGTTCGTTCACGTAACATAATTTACAATGTCACGTCACAGAGATATTGTAAGGGTGCTGGACGAAGATGAATCGTTAATGATGCAGTCGATTTTTCTATCATCCCGTTAAGAAAGACGAAGCAGGTGGCAATACGAAAGGCAGTGGAATAAATTACTGGAAAATTACGCCAATAAGGCAAGTTTCATACAAAATTTAGCATGAGTGAGACTGCATTCAATTACTTAGTCGAATTGCTCAGGCCAGCATTAAAACGTTTCAAGAAGCTCGTTGTTGCGATCGGATTGAGATGGTTGGCCGGTGGTAGCTACCAAGGGATCGAAGATGTATTGGAGTAAGCACTAGGGAAGCATACAGGAGTAGGAACAAGTTTATAGATGCCCTGTTGAATAGCGATCAGTTACAAATCAGGTTACCGACGACAGTAACTGAATGGGAGGAAGTTCGGAGTGGATTTGGGTCAAAAAGCTCTGGAGGTATAATAAATGGATGTGTTGGTGCTATAGACGGTTTCTTTCAGAGACCTCTGACGCCAAATGAGAAAGACTGCGACAACAATCAGACGGCTTACTTCTTAGGACATTACGAGCATTGTGGCGTTAATTGTCTAGGGATTTGTGACGTAGAAGGAGATATTTGTTTTTTGTCGCATGATTGTCTAGGGATTTGTGACGTAGAAGGAGGATAATTAATTTTTTGTGTCGCATCACCAGGAAAAACAAATGACACACAGTCGTTTGTCAATGCTGGATGTCACAAAAATTTGAGAGATAAGCCAGCCGGTACATACTTTGTCGGTGATGCAGCCTTTGGCCTTTCCGAAAATTTCATTACGCCATTCACGGGCTGACAGAGAGCAAATCCGTTGAATGATTCTTTTTTTATTTTTTTATTGAGCCAGGCAAGGATTCGGATTGAAATATGCTTCGCTCGTTTAGTTGTGTTATATTTTTCATTTTGTTATCGACTTAGAATAATGCCCGCACTAGAGGTAAATGGAGAGTTTAAAAATCTACCATAAACGGTAGGCTAGCTGCTACACACTCGAAAGTATTGAAAGCGTGTTCAATCTTGCACAATTATGTCCTAAATAAAGATAAAATACCACTCGATGTCGAAAACTTAAAGAAGACCCGTACACATGGGATACTATCCAATAAGATTAGATTCCAATATGGAACAGGGTAAAATAATTGTTGATCATATGACTTATGTTTTTTGTTCCTTTGTTCTAGCTTTTGAACGGTTGTGAATATTCTTGTTTATCATGAAATGATCAAGCTTCGAATTTGTAATATTGTTATCTTGTCCAATTGCAATTATATTGTTCTCATTCTCGTTGAAAACAATGTTTTCATGGAATATGAATCAAAATCATGTGCGATGCCTCTTTCTGCTGCTGACGGCTTACAATCTAAGGAAGATTCGGTGAGATCTGACCCCACCGATGTCTCAACGCACCCGTCGTTGTTATTCTGGAAGGGCGTTTCTGGTATTGGGATAGATGAGGAGTACATGTTTAGTTGATGTATATGTGCCGGCATTAATAATTGTATAATTAGCTTTGTTGCTGTTCTGCTGTTCGTAGGTGGAATGTGAAAAGCGGTCAGTTAGGAGCTGTTTTATCGAACATTTTACTTTGTACCACATCGATTTCATGCTTTCGTATAATTCTACGTACACCATCTCTGTTGTTTTCGCGTTGTTGTGTGTTGTTGTGTGTTGTTGTGTGTTGAAAAAAACAACATACCGCAGCAGAGTTTCAACGTTTCAACATGGTATCACTCGAAGGAATAGGTGAGGAGTGATCCCTATAGTACCGTGACTAACACGACTGAATGACCGGAGCGTTGCTCTGCGACTTAGTGCTAGTCTAGCCCCGCTACGCCGCCCGTCGTGGTTAGGGGGCCCTTGTAATAACAGGGGAGTGCTTGTTAAGGTTTATTGAGCCCGCTTTAAGTCGGAAAGCAAAAAAAACATGGTTTCCTGGTTCTCAAAAATAAGACTCTATTGTTTTCGTGTGGTTTTGAGCGCTGGGAAAGGCCCTGAAGCAATCTCTAAATGCTAAATTGCTTTGATCGGAGCTCATTTTTCGAAAAGATGCCAACCAAAAGTGTACTCATTAACTGTAAGTGGAAATAATAACCGGTAGTAATGAAGGAGCTTTTGTATAGTTTGAAAAGAATTATTGGACGTTGGGGTTGGGGTTAGACATCAATTAACATACGAATACATGTACACGGTATGCTTCGAGTTGTTATTCGACCTTAGTTGTTATGCTTCCTAAATTATTTTATATCTGGATTACGTTACTGTCAACTTATTTAGCGAACATCTACTCTCTTAGTTGTTATTTTTCAATTGTATACAATTTTTTGTTAACATCTACTCTTATTACACGCATATTTTCATCTCTCTACATTCTACATCTGTGCGGTTCTTTAGATCAACAAGGTTATGCGCTAAAGTGTGACCAGTAGAATCTCTATTTTTCATTCCACTCTACCTTTCCGAATGAACGAAGATGAGACTTCGCATGTGATTCTTTGACAGAACTTTTTCTTTTCAAGTACATGTACCGTATACGTGTATCACAAGAAGAACACACAAAACGTAGCACGTACATTTACTGTAGCGCAGTAGTAACGAACTTTCATATGCCTACGTAGAGAGATGAAATTGCGCCCAATCACACGACTAGACTTTTTGAAAATACATTCAGTTGGCGACGTAAGTGTACTACATATCTACAAAAGATATTAGTAGTGTTCTTTCTCTCCAAAGACATGAGACATGAGGCATGAGGAGTATGTGGATGATCAGTGTACCCACAGCTTAAACTCATTCTCTCTCTATTCGTCGCTTTTATAAAAAAGCACAGACACAGACAGACAGGCAGTCAGAGAAGTAGTGATTGTGATTGTCCACACTCCTATTACGTCACGATACCAACTAATTTCTTCTTTTGAAACATCATCGTCGTCGTCCATCACACTATGAAGCCATCCATCGTAATCGTTCAGTGGTGGTGGTTGATAATCCTCTCCATTTTGGGATCCTTCGTTTCCTCGTTTGGAATTTTGCCATCACAGCATCGTTCCATTGTCACTGTTTCTACGCAGTTGAAAGCAGACTCTTCCATTTCCAACGAGGTCGCTGATTTTGTGGTTCCCTATGGCGAAGAAAGTCGCAAGTTTCGTCGTGATGTCTTTTCGCATGACGATTGGATTCGTCATCGTCGTTCCGATCGATTTATATATAATTTAAAGACTATATTCTCATCCGGTATTTGGCGTCAACTGAAAGAAGAAGTGACTACGGTGACTTTGATCGCCACGGCCGTATGCGTTTTAAACGGACTTAGTATTGGGTTTGTGGATTTGGATGGGGTGAAGCATGATGCTGTTGCGAGTGTGTTGCCGTTGTTAGTTTTTCCCGCATTGCCATTTACTTTGGCATCTCCCTCGTTGGGTTTATTGCTTGTGTTTCGTACGAACGCTAGTTATGCCAGATGGAATGAAGCGCGGATTCAGTGGGGTATGTTTTTATCTTGGTTTGTTTTCGTTTTACTTGTCAACCAAAGATTCTCACTTAGTATATTTTCTACATTCTTTTTTTTATGATTTGAGAAAGGTGTTATGGGAACGGAGTGTCGCAACATCATGCGCATGACAGCAGCATGGTCTTCCCCTCTGCGTGAACCGAATAAGGAAAAAAGAGTTGCTGCTGTGGCCGAGGTTGGAAATGCATGCTACGTACTTTTTCGTACATTGTTAAGACATGTTAATGGTCCGCCTGATGAAGAAAGTTTTCAGAACGACTTGTACAGTGCTCTGCCAATTGAAGAAGCTAAACCTATTGATGAAGCCGGTAATCGTCAATTACGGGCACTGTTTTATCTTTCTAGGTGCATCGAATCTTTGCCATTGAGTGAGCGTCAACGAATTGAAGTTGACAAAGCCTGTGTTATTATTGGCGATACGATGGGTGGAACAGAGAGAGTGTATGGAACTCCTGTTCCACTTAGCTATACAAGACATACTAGTAGATTTTTGACGGTTTGGTTGTTGCTCCTTCCATTGGCTTTGTATGAGCCGTTTGCTTACACTTGGAATCATATTGGAATGATCCCAGCGTCCGCAATAATTTCGGTATTTTTATTTGGAATTGAAGAAATTAGTATAATGCTCGAGGAACCTTTTTCAATTCTCGCACTTCCTGGAATGGTTGCGTCAATGAAGGGCTTTAGCGAGCACTTATCGCAATGGCATGATTACTACACCGACGAAGAGTACAACATGAACATTTATGGCGGAGAAGAGTGCGCCCCAGGATCGAATATTAAGGTTACGATACCAGAAACCAAGAGTGTAGAGATAACTGAGAGTAAAGATGAAAACTCGTCGAGAAAAGTTAACGTCGCGCCTCACTGGTACTTCACATAGATGATGGATGAAGGAAAATAACCAATTTAAGAGACTAATAATAGTACCAGCATTCTTTACGAGTTTGGGTCTAAGCATCCAATGCATGTATCTGTTACACCGATAATAGTCGAAACACTTTACTCTAGAAGTTGCCATAGAAATAAAATTAAAGCTAGACCTAGAGGAATCGTTCGCTACAAGAAATATAGTCCATTTTTCATAAATCATATTAGGAGTTTCGGCAAGGTGACTGGAACTACGCACAACGCACAATACTTCAAAAATGTGCGATTATACCTATATCGGAATACCGGTATGTAAATAAAAAGTACCGATATATAGAGTTGAAATAAAATAAAATTTTGTCTCATAGAGGAACATTTTGTTATGATTACAAATTGAAGTAAACGGCTGATGTTCTAGATATCTTAAATAAGAAGGTTTAGGGAAGACAGCCCCGACTAAACTTTACATGAGTCATTTCTCACGTTTTAAAAGCAAATCCAACCATATTTATCTTTGTATCAATTACGAAGAGACATAAACAATATATAATGCGACAAAAGAATAATAAATCAACGATGGAATTTTTAGATTCGTCGTAACTGATGAAGATGACGAATCAGCCTGTGAAAAAATTGTTGGCTTCGAAATTTCTGGAGAAGAACTTGGTGAATCAAATGTTTCTTTTACGGTGTTCTGTTCGATAAATGTGGGTGCATCAGTAGGCGAAGGGCTCGGACTCGTGGTAATGATAGCAGTGGGACTTCTTGTTGGCGAAGATGTCGGCGCATCAGTAGGTGAAGGAGTTGGAATATTTGTTGGCGAAGGGGTCGGCGCATCAGTAGGCGAAGACGTTGGACTCTTTGTAATGATAACAACGGGACTTTTCGTTGGTGAGGATGTTGGTGCATTAGTGGGCGAAGGCGTCGGATCCTTTGTAATGATAACAACGGGACTTTTCGTTGGTGAGGATGTTGGTGCATTAGTGGGCGAAGGCGTCGGATCCATTGTAATGATAGCAATGGGACTTTTCGTTGGCGAAGATATTGGTGTACCAGCAGGCGAAGGCGTCGGATCCTTTGTAATGATAGCAATGGGTGTAGCAGCTGCTATCGGTGCAGCAGTAGGAAATGGAGTCGGTGTGACAGTATGCGTTCTTGTAGGAAAAGGTGTCGGGACAGTGGGTGACGGTGCGATTAAGTTTTCACAGAAATCATACTCTTCCGAACCAACAAAATCATCGCACAATGTAGATTGAACCCAGTATGATACTGCACTTACACGAACGGCCAAAGTTGGAAGTAAAAAGCCACCACATTCCCAAATCCATGACATTAAACCAACCAACAATGGATCGCCGTTATCATCATCAATGACCATCGGACCACCGAAGTCGCCGTCACAAGGAGTATTAAAAAGTGTGTATAAACACATCTCTGATTCTCCAAGTGGATTATAACCTAAACCTGACTGAAAGGCTGTAGCACAATCTTCTGAATCAACGTAGGTAATATTTGAATTTAGTAATACGTTCGACATTGCGCCATTCTCAAATTCTTCCCCCCACCCGGTCATATCAAGAACATCTCCAGGTGCTGGTATACTGCTATCGAAATTAAGCGTAATAGGAGAATAGCCTGTTGCAGGTTCATTCAATTTCAATATCATCACGTCATAATCGGGTCCAAAAAAATCGTAATCCGGGTGCTTTACTTCCTGCACGACGCTGCGTACCATCGGCGGTGGCTGCGTACGATCATAGACTCCAAGATGAATCTCATAAGAATCAAGAGTTGATGCAAAGCACTTTTCTATAGTCGTCAACACGACGTCGCTAGCAATCAATACGCCACCACACTTAAAAACTCCACCATGCTGGATTAATACCTGATAATCGATGGGTCCGCCGACACTTTCACCATTTGAAACAAGCTGACGTTCGGCCAATTTAGATGGGATGACTGCGCTACCAGTGGTATGAGAGATCCAGATGAAGTGAATGAGGTTCAATCGCAATAAAAATTTCATTTCATCCAGTGTTATTTTTTAAAGTTGAATGATTATTGAAAATAGGTGATTTTGTGAAGATATGCGCGGACTAGTGACTAGTGACGGCTATTCATTATTTCCGAGAGAAACTTGGCGATGACAAGATTGACAAGTGGAAGAAAAAAGAAAAAAGGCACACGGGATTGGAAAGTTCCGAATGACCTTTCGTAGAATTCATGCTGGATGGGGCATACTGAGGACCACAGACCACAAGTAATTTTAGGAAATAACTTCAGCAGCAACCCAACGATTGCTGTCATTCCAAATTCGATTGCATATATCAGAATATATTATATATTTGATTTTTCAGCAAATTTCAGCAAGAAAGTCTTCTCTTAAACCATTTTACATGTTAATTTATCAAGATCTATTTGAATCCCGTTAATCCTTTTCTTACGGCGTCGAAAAACCAGAATGATAACTAAAGGTGATCACGAAAATAACCTAAGAACTTCATTTGATTACGCTCAATAATAAGTAATTTTGTATTGTTTGATGGAATGTAAATGAAATATTGATGTATTAAACATCATAGTGCCGAAAGGATTGGTTTTGTTTATAGTGGTCTGCGATGTTAACTGGTTTCACGCCAGTATCAATCAAGAAAATAGCTCTTTTTCTAATTATGTTTAGAAACGATCTAACTTTAATATTTTAATACTTTAATATTTTAAGAATTTAAGAATGAAATCGACGCCCAAGGTATCCGTGTCAGAATAGTCTGAGTACCAAATTGTCCATACCATAACATGTATTGTCTATATTCGTGATACAATTGAAACGTATTAAGGATGTGAGGTGCCAGAGGAAAACACTCTCTATGTGGTTGGTCTTCATTTTATAATCTGAAAAAAGATTAAGTTTTAGCTTGTACATAAATTTCTATAAAGTATCAGCTTATTGTCTACTCCCAATATCCTTTTGACTTCATAAGTAACACTTATAAGAATACATAAATTATTTTCCTGAAGCTCGATCTCATCCCTGCATATAATTGATTTTCTATAGAAGGCAAATACTGATGTCTTCCATGCACTGAGAAGGCAGTTGGTAAATGCATCTTAATTGTAGAGGTGGACTTGATTTTGAAGATTACATTTTATTTCAATACTGAGAGGTGATACCATAGCTCCAACCTATCTGTACCCAACAATTAGTGAACCTCAACACAAACATTATCTTTTGAGGTGTATAAATGTATCAAACTTGTAGGAGAATCTTGAACCGCTTTCGTTTGCAATCTTTTCTGAGTTCTCCTTAAATTTTTAGATGCACGAAATCGCGTAAACTATTAAAAACGCGTATAATAAATAAAAACCTGTCTTCGTCAATAATATGTTTCTGAAAATGGTTTCTCGGATTCAAAACTAACACGTAAACCCACCATTTTCTTCGGATACATACTTGTGGATATTTTCTCGAATCTTTGTCCAAAACGTATCTAGCACGAAATATATCATATTTCGTTTCAAAAGCCAGTCTAATGTAACTTGTTTATGTGATAATTCGACCCTATATCGTCATCTAAAAAGGGGATAAAAAATTTCTCCTCCCCCTATAACTCATTCATAATCCAAAGCAAACGGGCCTACTTAATTCTTGATAATTCTAAAACGTATGTTATTATAAAAATATTCTCTTGTCTATGAAACTGATGAGTGGTTCACCTAAAAATTCTTTTCCCATTTTTAATGATGTTGGTTGTCTGCCACAAAATTCTGGGGAAAGAAGTAAGTTAGTTTGTTCGTTCGTAAGGATTGAATAATGACCAAACAAACAAATTTCGTTTGTTCTTGTAACCAACGTTATCTCCCAATATTCACCGACGCACTAAATAGACGTGAAAAAAATAATGACTTTTTGACAATGTAAAATTTCCGTGGCATAATAGGACCGAGTTTTTAGGATAGATATTTTCAAATATACATGAACGTTAAACGTTGTAGTCGAACAAGTTCTGACAATCAATCTATTTCCTAAACTTGGCATCTTTGTTGATCTCGGGTATGTGGTATGCGGTATGCGGTATGCGGTCTTGAAGTCAAGTGAGATCAATCTGGAAGATAAAACATACACGACTAACAAAGTTATCAAATCTATCGTTTCCCACAAATTCACAAACGAACAAAATCAAAAGTACACAACCTGTACACGTTAATCGAAAATGAATTCAACAAAATCAGAAATTAGCGATACTCTTCAGCAAATTAACCATGTCTTAAAGTCTTCCTCTAATCATTATGCGAATTATAGCTGCAAAACAGTTTCATGGGATGATGTGCAACGAGGAACCGTCGGGGGAGGATTAAGCTGTTGGGGAGCTAACATCACCGATACCCGTCTTTACGCAAAGGATGGGAGACAACTTTTTACTGTACGTGGAGATAACTGGAATGAGAGATTGGCAAAAGTATCGGCTGATGACCTGATGTTGGTTGCAAATGGAAATGACAATGGCAATGATACGTTACAGCCATTTACTCTAAGACATGTGCTTCAAAATATACGAACGTTTGGAGGGTACGCGGGAATAAAATGTGAGTCGCTTGATGACGAAATGCTCGATAACAAAGTATCGGTAAGGTTCCAGACGACGTTCTTACCGGTAAACGCAATTGCGGAAAGTAGAAACGCAGCTCTTGAATTTGCAACAGAAGCCTACAACTACAATACGATGAGTGACGAGGATCCTCGCAATTTGATACTTCTATGTACTACACAAGGAATCGCCGTACAAGCTGATGGGTATGGATCAAAGAGGCTGTATCATCATGATATCAAAAGTAATGGTACAGTCAGTCGTCATTGGTTGGAAGCGGAGGAATCAAAGCACAAGGTAGGCGGTGAACAGAAGGAGAGTGATGAAGAACGATTGGATGCATTGAGCCGTAATAAAGCAACGAGCTCAGAGATAGGAGTGCGAGGTATTGGCAGTCGTTTCAATGTTTTGATGACAATTCAGGTTCCATTACGGCAAAAGCCTAATGACAGAGACGACTATTATGGTGGTACACTTTCGTACGGATATTCTTACTGTAGCGCCCCTTATTCAGCTCCAACATATGATTACTTTGGTGCATCTTTTTTATCCGATGATGTGGAATGCGATGAAGGCATTGCTGTTGAATGTAGCTTTGATGGCCCTGTTTTAGCATTGCCTAAATCAAGGAGCCGCGGATTTCCTTCTATCAACTTTAAAACGAAGAGGAAAGGTAAAAGCAGTGCAGCTCGAGTATCGAAGGGTTCATTTGTTGATGAATGGGATGGCTTGACGATTCAAGAACCCAAGAGACATTCAAATGAACATTGCACTGCAACTATTGTAATGTACTACACTTGCAATGGTGGTGTGCCAACTAGTGAGGATATAAATGCCGCTATTGATGATATCGAGGAGCTTTATCGTGGATTAGAGGGTAACGGGCAGTTGAGCGATAATCAGTTTGACTTTATGAAATCTGAGTTGACAGTAAAAGATGTCAACGACATATCAAAGAAGATAATAAACCAGTAACCTCAAGAATACATGAATGTATTTGCGTTAACGGTGTAACTTTATAAACGTTACAAATATTAATGCCAACATATTCATGAAAGTATAGGATTGAGTGACTTTTCAACATTCAAAAAAATATACATTTTGAATTCAAACCATTTTACCAAGAAACCACAGAAATTGGTGTAAAGTACACTACTGGAAGGATTTATAGATAGAATATTTTTATTTTAGAAGAGATTCATCAGGTACCTGTTGCAAAAGTGATGTCTGGTTTCTCAGCCCGATTTACAAAATGATTCTTGTGAGATGACATTACCCAAATCTCACTCAAAAGGTCTCCGTAGCCTGAAAAGCATATATTAATTCTTCAAATCTTATAAATCGGTACAATTCCATGTATATCGGTATTATACTCATACTATAAGATCGGAAGTAAAATGCCCTTGTGCGGTAGTGTTGTTGAAAAAAGTTTTCGTCTTCGTTTTAGAAAAATCACGGAAAAGCACGATGCCTCCATTTATTTCGTTCTTAATTGAAGAATTAAAATATATTTAAATCGTTACACGTGGCATTGGCAAAGAATGAAATTAGAAAACGAAAAATTGTTTTTTTGCATTATTTACATATTCACATTTTGTCGGTTGACGAGGACGAGGATGCTTTTACGTTTGAATTATTCTCTTTGCCGTTGATACTTCGGCTATTTTTTGTAATCTCTCCATTTGAAACTTCCTTAAGGCTTGCAAGAATATCTGGTGATATCGAAGCCGGGGAGGTGTAAGGATCATTATCCGTTTCATTAATAGTAACATCAGCGCCTGGAACTTTATCTACGCTCATCATGTTTAGTTCAGGGGCCTCACACACACCGTCATCGGCACAATCGGCAATGGTGCGCTTGAGAGGTGCATCAAACGTGCTGAAATAGCCCATTGTAGCTAATGCCATACAACACAGCAATATAACATCACCCCGCACATCGGAAGCAATTATATTGTTTGTTTCAAATAACTGATAATCCTGCTTTGCCATCAACTCGGCAACAGGTACAAGCAATGCTGATATCAAGTTTCCACCAATTTGCTGAACGGATTCCACAGCAGTTTCGTCACTGGGATAAGTCACATCTACAGCAAGTTCTGCGTTGATAGGTTGCACGGGCCCTGCGGCCATTCCGAGTCCGAGCAAGGATGCCACAAGCAACAGTGGTTCCTTGCCTAGAGTGTGATCGGTTAATCCAAGCGGAACCACGAAGAATACAGTCGCGAGTAAACATGCCAATGTAACATCTTTGTATCTCTTTGTCTTATCTACATATCCACCAATAACTGATTCATAGCAAACAAGTTACAATTTTAACATAACGTACTTAAAACCATAAAGGAAAACATCCATTACTTTCACTTACCTATACCGCCGACCAAAATAGCCAGTTCAAAGCCAGCCCCTGCCAAGTCAATTTGAAGTTGATCAACGATGCCACCTCTTTCGAGAACTTCATCGATGAAAGCTCCCACTATATTCGTAATAGATATTGAGCATATAAAGGCTACAAGCGGTCGTGTGAAACCAGGCGTCTTAAAAAAAATTTGTACACTCTCCAAAAATGGTGGCTCCTTCTCATTTTTGATAATTTTTTCTATTTCACTAGATGAGGGCGGTGAAAGAGGTTTGTCTTGAAACTGAAAAACTGTCCCAGCACTGACCGCCACCGCAATGATCGAAATAAGGCCAAAATAATGTTCCAATCCCACAGCATCGCTTGCCATACTACCACCAACTAAGAACGCTGTAGCAATTCCAATTTGGTTGAAATTTATGGCGGTAGCCGTACTAGTAGCCCGCTCGTCACTTGCAAACCACGTTGCACTTAACATGGGCGGAGTGCATTGAAAAAATGGTTGGGCTGCACCCACCAAAACAGTGCCGGCCAATAAAGCTTCATAAGGTACAAGATCTGTGGTACTAAACCCACTCCTCAGTAAGCATCCCAAACCCATCAATACGCTCGCTCCTTTAATAGCCTTACCAAGACCCACCTTCGCTACAATATCCGTCACCAAGAAGCAGCTCAAGACATTTGTGTACAAAAAAATATCAATCAAACCGGCACTGCTGTGCCCAGGAAATGCTTGTTCGAACGTGCTGGGTGCAGCTGCCGTACTAAAGCATACCCAATCACTTACGAGCGCCAAAAGAGACAAATAAGCCAATTGCACCCACCGCTGCGGATAAACCTTTGGTATCAAGAAGGAATTTTCATCATCCTCTTCTTCTTCAAAATCCAAGTCAATAATTCCATTCTTCAATTTCGTCGAGGATCTAGATTTGGTCGGTAACAACATGTAACGAGATGAGCCAACATCCGATCGAAATGCATGAGTGATTCGGTGCTGCAAATGAGGAGAGGAGGAACCACCATGAGAATCATAATGCTGCTGCTGCTGCTGCTGATGATGATGAGAATGAAGGACTGGTGTAAAGGATTGTACAATGACTTTTTGAGACCACAGAATGGTCGTGCACCAAACAAGTAACGATGATCTCATATTATTTATTATCAATTAATAACAATGTATATATATATATATATATATATATTGTTACTTGTTACTATTATTTCGAATGGTACGTAATTAATATTAATTAACGAAGTGAAGTGAAGTGTTGATACTTATCCAAATTCAAACTCAAACTCAAATTCAAATTCAAACTCAAATTCGATGCGATGCTTCTAAATTTATAATAACACGATGACAGCGTCGTTACCGGATCGGATCTTCTCTTTTCAATTTAATTAAGGAATGGACGATGATGATAATGACGAGTCTAATCTCTCTGCTCCATCGATCGACGTCGTGAATGTGTGTGTGTGTTTATGTTTATGTTTGGGGTAGGAATTTATATAACTCTGCTGACGGATCTGGCACTTGAATCGATCTTGTGTTATTATTACAGGTTATGAATACGATGGCATGTCGTTGGATTCATTCACAGAGTTGCTGTAACAATATACTATTGTTAATATATTATAAAAAATATTAATAATAGTAGTTTACTAAAAATACAAAGCGAGAGAGAAGGGAGAGAGTTGGTTAGTTAGTTCATGAGTGTGTGTGTGTATCCTCGTACATTATTTTGGTTGAAGCCGAAGCCGGAGCTGACGAAGGCAAAAAGGTCGTGAAGAAGTGTGTCATCTAAAAGTTCGCTTGTAACGAGTTTTCGATGATTTGAGATAGCCTTCCATACAACTTCCCATCGAATGGATTGGGTATGGTGTATGGTGTATGGTGTATGGTGTATGGTGTATGGTGTATGGTGGAATGTGGAATGTGGAATGTGGAATGTATTTTATATGTATTTTTTTAATACGTACCATGTACATGTATTAAATACATGTACATGGTACATGTACTGTACATCTGATAATAACGCCTATAACTAACTTAGCTTTGAACGGCTGCTTCGAGGGATTCACGGCACGGCTACCATTTTATTTTGAACTAATATAACGTATTTTAAAAACTGATATCTACATCAACGAAAATTGCTATACCAACTGGTACAACAAATATTTTGTACTGACAAAAAAAAATAGATTTTAGATTAATTCCATGCAAATATCGAATTAGTCCAACACTTATTTTCAATTGAAATCATCACATTTACTCCTTAGAAGTATTAGAGTTGATTATTTTGAATTGTGACGTAAAGTACACATAATACAGCGATTTGAGGTTAGTCTTCATATCATTTTGAATTGATTTACTATTATTCCACACAGCAAAAATTTAATGCGACCTC
>Ga0209092_10003057_pt1 | contig 14845 bp, 6 predicted proteins | sample FraStrMetagenome_FD_187446 | JGI IMG/M metagenome (GOLD analysis project Ga0209092, IMG submission 187446) | Marine eukaryotic phytoplankton communities from Arctic Ocean - Fram Strait ARC3M Metagenome (SPAdes) (version 2) | ecosystem: Environmental > Aquatic > Marine > Oceanic | place: Fram...
TGGTGGTGGCGGAAACTTTAGGTATTTTTTAAGTGCTTCTCGAACAGAACAAGATGGTATTATAGCCAAAGACAAATCTAATTTTATTAGAAATAATATAAAACTAAATCTAGGCGTTGATATTAACAAGAAGTTAAACTTTTCTTTAATTGCCAATTATTTTACAACGGCATCTCAAGGTTTTGATGGTTCATTACTATTTAATGGATTAAATTATGCACCTTCATATGCAACAGACCAAGATGATACAAATAATTTTTTAGGAATAGAAGTTGTAAATCCCTTATCATTACTTAAAAACACCTTTGGTGAAAATAATGGAAATGGAATTGAGGGTAATTTTAAATTAAATTATAAGCCCATAGAAGGTTTAACAATTACTACACGTTTAGGGTACAAAATATTTAATGAAAAACAACGTTCATTTACGCCTATTCAAAATTATGGAGCGAGTAAGGTATATAACAAAACGCAGAGTTCTGTATATCAATTTAAAGCAACATCAACACGGGTAAATTGGGAAACTTTTGCAACCTATCAAAGAACTTTTGGAGAAGATCATAATACTACATTCACTCTAGGAACAAGTGTTCAGAATGATTTGTTTGACGGTATTTATGCTACAGGTTTTGACGTACCAAATAATTCTTATGAATTTGCAGACATCAGTTTAACCAATTCGCAAAGTGAACAAAGAAGCTTAAATACAGGTAATGGAGATGTTAGATTAACAGCGTATTTTGCGAGAGCCCAATATGATTATAAAGGGAAATATTTATTCTCTGGTTTAATTAGAAGAGATGGTGCCTCAGTATTTGCTGCCGATCAAAGAGTTGATAATTTCTGGTCTGTAACATCGGGTTGGAAAATTTCTGACGAAGATTTTATGAAAGATAATACAACCATTAACTTCTTAAAATTAAGAGCTAGTTATGGTACTTTAGGAAACTTAGTTGGAGACAATTTATACCGCTCATTATTAAACGGAGAAGGCGAATATGTTTTTAATGGAGTATTGGTAGACGGTACAACGCAAGGTGGTTTACCCAACCCAATAGCAACATGGGAAACTGCAGAAAAATTAGATATTGGTTTGGATATGAATCTATTTGATGATAAATTAACAATTGTTGCAGATTATTTTGAAGAAACGAGAAAAGATTTATTAATTCAAAACTTTCCAGTATCTGGTCTTTTAGGTTCTGGTGCGCCTGGAGGTGCAAATCCAACAGTAAACGCAGGTACGTCTAAAAATACAGGAGGTGAATTAGCAATAACTTATAAAGCTTTTGAATCTGATGACGCTTCAATTAACCTAGCCTATAATGTAACCTATGTAAGAAATAGAGTTACAGAAGTTTTAGGAGGCGCTTTTGTTGAAGGAGGATCTTTTGCTATCGGTAATCCAGCAGTTTCAAGAATGGAAGTTGGCCAACCCATAGGATATTTCTACGGATTGCAAACCAATGGTATTTTTCAAAATCAAGCAGAAGTAAATGCACACCCATCACAAACAGCACTTGGAGCTAGTTCTAGTTCTCCTGGAGATATTAGATATAAAGATGTAAATGGAGATGGCGTTATTAATTTTGATGATAGAACTAATATAGGGAAACCTCAAGCAGACTTTTATATGGGCTTTAATATTTCTGCTACCTATAAAAACTGGGATTTTGCTACGTATTTATATGCAGAAATAGGAAAAGATATGGTAAGAAATTACGAACGTTTTTTACCAAATGTGAACAAACCAGCCTATTATTTAGACAGATGGACTGGCGAAGGTACAAGTAACTCTGTTCCAAGATTAACCAATGATGCTACTAATAATAAGTTGTTTTCAGACTTTTTTGTAGAAGATGCTTCTTTCTTAAGAATGCAAAATATTCAGATAGGGTATAATCTATCTCCAGAGACCCTAGAAAAAATCGGGATTTCTAAATTGAGAGTATATACTACTGTGAATAATGTTTTTACCCTAACGGAATACTCCGGGTTTGACCCAACAGTTAATGGAGGTGCAATTGGAGCAGGAATAGATGGAGGTACATATCCTTCCGCTAGACAGTTTCTATTAGGTTTAAATGTTGAATTTTAAAATATAAAAAGATGAAAATATACAATCACACAATAAAATTAGGAATCATCTTTGTAGCAAGTTTAATTGTTTTAAACTCTTGTTCTGATGATTATTTAGACAATTCAAAAATTTATGCTCAAGATTCTGAATCTTTCTTTAATTCAGAAACAGACTATTACAATGCGTTGGTTGCAGCGTACGATCCCTTACAATCTACATTTATTAATGTATTAATGGGAGAAATTGCATCTAATAATACCTTAGCTGGCGGAGAAAGCGCTACCGATGTTCCAGGATATCAACAAGTTGATGATATGACACATACACCGGTAAATGCACAACTTCAGAACCTTTGGAGCTGGATGTTTGGAGGTGTTAATAGAGCCGCTTATATTATAGAGTTTGAAAACAAAACAGATTTTTCTGGTAAAGAAATAATCATTGCTGAAGCTCGCTTTTTAAGAGCCTATTATAATTTTGAATTGGTAAAATGGTTTGGAGACATTCCAATTAAACCAGAAGGGCGTTTTGTTCTAGGTGATGAAAAATCAATTCCAAGAGCTCCCAAAGCAGATGTTTACGCTTTGATAGTGCAAGATTTACAATATGCTATTAACAATCTAACCTATACTGCGCCACAAATAGGGAGAGCTACCAAAGGTTCAGCTCAAGCACTATTAGGAAAAGTGTACTTATTTCAAGATAAGTTTTCGGAAGCATCTACTGTTTTAGAAAACCTAATTCAGAACGGCCCTTATGTGTTAGAATCTGATTATAATACAATTTTTGAGGCTGTTGGAGAAAATGGAACAGGTGCTGTTTTTGAGGTGCAATATACAGATATTCAAGGTGCAGGTTTTGGTTGTTTGCAATGTAGTGAAGGCAATGTAGCCGTTGGTTTTCAAGGAGTAAGAGGGTATCAAGGAGATGTATTTACTTCAGGTTTTAGTTTTAACGTGCCTACCCAAGAAATGGTAGATCAATTTGAAGCCGGAGACAATAGAAAAGATGTTGCCATTTTAGACATCAATGCATGGGCTTCCTCAACTGGAGCTGTATTTACAACCGGTTTTGAACATACAGGTTTTTTTAACAGAAAATACATACCAAGAAAAAGAAGTTCGGATGCCGCAGGAGATTTAAATCTTACAAATCCAAATAATTACAGAGCAATTCGTTTTGCAGATGTATTGCTCATGGCAGCAGAATCTTTTAATAGAAGCAGCTCTCCAAATGATACAAAAGCGAGAACCTACTTAAATAGAGTAAGAACTAGAGCCTTTGGAACTTCAAATGATGTAACGTCTGCTGGAACAGCACTAACAAATGCAATTTACCGTGAACGAAGAGTTGAGTTGGTTGGAGAAGGACATCACTTTTTCGATTTAGTAAGAACAGGAAGAGGTTCTAATATACCAGGTTTTTCAACTGGTAAAAATGAAGTATTTCCTATTCCGTTAGAAGAAATTCAATTTTCTCAAGGAAATTGGTCACAAAATCAAGGATATTAAACCATAGCTTTATGAAAAAAATACAAATAATATACAGAGCATTCATTATACTGTTTATAATTAATGCTTGTACAGATGAAAGAAGTCTAGATTTTTTAGATGCCATACCAGCACCATCTAATGTTTCAGCAGTATATACGATTACCCAGGATAATTCAGGCTTGGTTACCATAACACCTACTGCAGAAGGAGCGAGTTCTTTCGATATTTATTTTGGTGATGCAACACCAGATCCAGATAATGTAGTAAATATCGAAAATGGTAAAAATGTGCAACACACATATACAGAAGGAACTTATACTATTAATATCGTTGCTTATAATGCGAAAGGAGATACTACAGAGGTTTCACAAGAGCTTATTGTTTCTTTTCAAGCTCCTCAAAATTTAGTGGTAACCATAGAGAACGATGCAGCAGTTTCAAAGAGAGTAAATATAACTGCTACTGCAGATTTTGCCTCAATGTTTGAGTTTCATTCAGGGGAAACGGGAGTAACACAACCTGTGGGAACTGCAAATATAGGCGATACATTTTCGTATCAATATGCAGCTCCAGGAATCTACTCAGTGAAAGTGATTGCAAAAGGTGGTGCTATACAAACTACAGAATATACAGTAGATTTTGAAGTAACAGAAATTTTAGCACCTCTAGCTCCTGTAGCAGCACCTCCAGCCAGAGAAGCATCAGATGTAGTCTCTATTTTTAGTGATGTCTATGCAGGTGTAACTCTAGATGAGTTACCTACAGGTTGGTCTTCATCAGGTTTTGATGCAATCACTATAGGTACAGATAATGTGTGGAAATTAACCAATTTAGATTTTTTAGGAATAGTAACTAATTATGCAAATGGTATTGACGTATCTTCTATGGAAAAATTACACATAGATTATTGGGTGCCAGAAGGAACTACAAACGAGTTGTTAGTGAAAATTGTAAATACAATTGATGGTGGAGAAGATACCGAATCTTTGGGTACAACTATAGGAGGTTCTTGGCAAAGTATCGATCTAGACATGACGGGTTTTGATGGGGGTAATCTTGCAAATAAAAATAAAATAACACAGATTTTAATAGATTCTGAAGGAACTGCTGGGGTAGTTTATATAGATAACTTTTATTTCTACAAGGCTGCATCAGGTGTTGTAACTCAATCTGTTCAAGATTTTGAAGGGACACCACCAGCATTTACAGATTTTGGAAATATTGCCCCAGTAGAAGTGGTGCCAAATCCAGATATGTCTGGAGCTAATACTACTTCAAATACGGCTAAATTAGTAAAGTCTGCAGGCTCAGAGGTCTGGGCAGGAGCATTCTTTGATGTTTCTTCTCCATTAGATCTAATTAATTTCAGTAAAATGAGTATTAAAACATGGTCTCCAAAATCTGGAGCTACGGTTAGATTAAAATTAGAAAATTCTTCAGACAATACTCAATTTTTTGAAGTAGATGCTACAACATCAAATGCAAATGCTTGGGAAGAATTAATTTTTGATCTTTCAGGAGCTAACTTATCTTTTACCTATGACAGAGTCGTACTATTTTTTGACTTTGGAAATGCAGGTGACGATTCTGCCTATTTCTATGACGAAATTAATTTGGTAAATGATTCTGGTGGAGGAACGAATACTCCTTTATTATTTCAAGATTTTGAAGGGACACCGCCAGCATTTACAGATTTTGGAAATATTGCGCCAGTAGAAGTGGTGCCAAATCCAGACATGTCTGGAGTAAATACTACTTCAAATTCAGCGAAGCTTACCAAATCTGCAGGTTCAGAAGTATGGGCAGGAGCATTTTTTGATGTTACTACACCTTTAGATCTTAATACTTACAGCAAGATGAGTATTAAAACATGGTCTCCAAAATCTGGAGCTACTGTTAGATTAAAATTAGAAAATTCTGCTGATAATACTCAGTTTTTTGAAGTAGACGCAACAACATCAACCACAAATTCATGGGAAGAATTGATTTTTGATCTCTCTGGAGCTGATTTATCTTTTACCTACGATAGAGTAGTAATATTCTTTGATTTTGGTAATGCGGGTGATGATTCTATTTACCATTATGATGAATTAGCATTAACGAATTAATAAATAAAGATGTATAGTATGAAAAAATTTAAAAATATTTATGTATTTCTATTTTCTCTAATGGCTGCCTTTTTTGGATGCCAAGAAAATGATTACGAAATTGGAGAAATCGTTAGTCCCTCAAACATTTCAATTACAGCAGAAATTGTAGGACAGGATTCCAATAATCCAGATGGAGACGGAAGTGGTTCTGTAAACTTTACTGCAACAGCAGACAACGCATCTTCTTATGTGTACTATTTTGATGGAGTTGCAGAAGCTTCACCATCAGGAATCCTATCAAAAAGGTTTTCTAAAGTTGGTGTAAATACCTATACAGTTGTTGTAAAAGCCAATGGAACTGGTGGAGTATCTTCAACAAAATCTATGGATGTTACCGTATTTAGTTCTTTTACAGATGTAGAAGCAGAAAACTTAATAAGTGGTGCTAATGTTGGCGATAGTAAAAAATGGTACTGGCAAGCAGATAAAGATGTTCATGTTGGGTTAGGACCTGTAACTGATGATTATGGAAATGGCGAATTTGCTTATGAAGCATGGTGGAATGGAATTAGAGCTTGGGATACCGAAAAAGGGTGCATGTATGACAATGAGTTTGTTTTTACAAGAACTGCTAACGGAATTACATTTGAGCAAACTGTAGGACCAGCCTTTGTGCCTGGAACTTATGCCAATTTTATAGGAGTTGCCGGTGATCAGTGCCATGATGCTAGCGTTGCAACTAATATGTTTGGTGTTAAAAATATTTCTTTTGCACCTTCAACATCTAAAGCTGGTACAGAGGGTACTTATAATAATGTACCCTATAGAGGTACCTCTTTTGAAATTTCTGAAGGAGGATTCATGGGGTGGTTTGTAGGTGCCAGTACGTATGATATTATTTCTATTTCTAATGATGAATTAATTGTAAGAGTTATTGAGGACCCAGCCACAGGTGAAGGAGCTGCTTGGTATCATAAATTTACTTCAACCAAACCAGAGCAGGGTGCAAACTATACCTACAACAATTTAGTTTGGGAAGATGACTTTAATACAGATGGAGCACCAAATGCAGCTAATTGGAACTATGACCTTGGAGCAGGTGGATGGGGTAATGGAGAATTACAGAACTATACTAACAATGCAGAAAATGCAAAAGTAGAAGGAGGTTCTTTAATAATCACTGCAAAAGCTGATGGAAATGGAGGGTATACTTCTGCTAGATTAAAATCACAAGGACTGTATGAGTTTACCTATGGAAGAGTTGAAGTAAAAGCAAAATTACCTGCTTCTGCAGGAACTTGGCCTGCTATTTGGATGTTAGGAGCTAATTTTCCTACTGTAGGTTGGCCACAAACTGGAGAAATAGACATTATGGAGCAAACTGGAGCTGATAAAAATACCACGTTAGGAACTTGTCATTGGTATGATACTGCTAGTTCTTCAAACGCTAGTTATGGAGAAACAACTGCAGTAGCAAATGCTTCATCTGAATTTCATTTATATACAATGGAATGGACAGATACTGCCATAAAAATATATCTAGATGATGCTCCATTTTATGAGTTAGCAAATGATGGGAGTTTACCATTTAATGCAGATTTCTTTTTAATTCTTAATATCGCTATGGGAGGAACTTTAGGAGGAACTATTGACTCGTCATTTACAGAGGATACCATGGAAATAGATTATGTAAAGGTTTTCCAATAATTATTTGATTTAAAGAGTAGCGTTAACATTTTAACGCTACTTTTTTACTCTTTATTTTAGAGTAGCTTAAATGCTTATCTCTATTTTAAAGAGTTCATTTAAAAAGAAAGTATTTTATTTTTTTACGATTTGATCTAAAAATTAATCAAAATTCTAAAATGACATTTTTTAACTAACCAGAGCTAAAGCCTAGTTCACTGTTTTTTAAATTATTTTTATTTACATAAATCAATTCTATAATTGATTCTAAAAGTTTACAATGCTGGATATTACAATTCAAAATACAATAACAAAGACATTGCCAGAAGAAATGAGTAAAAATCCAATATATATTGGGAACAGACCTGCTTTTTTTCAGGAGAGTAAAGTCAAAGGAGAATTAGTAACCTTTGACAACGATGTGTATTACAAAATTTCCAATAGTAATCAAATGAGACCCTTTTTTATGAGTCTTGTTAGCAACTCCAATCATTGGATGTTTATTTCCAGTAATGGCGCTTTAACCGCAGGTAGAAAAGATGCGAATAATGCATTATTCCCATATTATACAGATGATAAGATAACAGAATCAGCTGAAATTACCGGCAGTAAAACGATTGTTCATGTTCATATAGATGGTACCTCTTTCTTGTGGGAACCTTTTTCAAACAACTACCAAGGTGTTTATACCATAAAAAGAAATATCTACAAGAATAGCTATGGAAACAAAGTGCTTTTTGAAGAAATTAATGAAGATCTTGGAATTTCCTTTCGATATCAATGGTGCTCTAGCAATCAATTTGGTTTTGTCAGAAAAGCAACAATTATAAATACCTCCAATAAAAAAGTTGATGTAACAATTCTTGATGGAATTCAAAATATTATGCCTTATGGTGTGGCATCAGATTTTCAAAACGCTGCCAGTAATCTTGTAGATGCATATAAAAAAAGTGAATTAGAATCCGATACAGGTATTGGTATCTTTGCATTAAGTGCCATTATTGTAGACAAAGCAGAGCCTAGTGAAGCGTTAAAATCAAATATTGTTTGGTCTTCAGGTTTAGATAAGCCCATCCATTTAGTCTCCTCTTTACAATTAGATGCCTTTAGAAAAGGTAAAAATATCGTTCAAGAAAAAAATATTAAAGCAGAGAAAGGAGCCTACTTTATTTCTAAAGATATAACAATCGCTTCCAACAGTAATAAGAGTTGGATGTTTGTTGCAAACGTAAACCAAACGATTAGTAATATTAATGCTGTTTCTGAAACAATAAAAAGCGGCGTTAGCCTTGAAGCACTTATTCAAAATGATATTGACGCCGGAACAAAACATCTTTTAGAACTTGTTGGTGCTTCAGATGGAATTCAACTTGGAGATAATAAATTAAGAAATACAAGACACTTTTCAAATACACTTTTCAATATTATGAGAGGTGGTATTTTTGATAATAATTATAAAATTGAAAAAAATGATTTTGTAAAATACATTGCAAAAGCAAATAAAAAAGTAGTAAAAAAGAAAGAAAAAATCTTAGGTGCATTACCAGAAAATTTTGATCTTGAATTTATAAAAGATATTGCTGATAAAGACGAAGATAAAAACTTTAAACGTCTTTGTTATGAATATTTGCCTTTAAAATTTAGTAGAAGACATGGAGACCCAAGCAGACCTTGGAATAAATTTTCGATAAATACTCGAAGTGAAATTGATGGTTCAAAAATTTTAGATTACGAAGGTAACTGGAGAGATATTTTCCAAAACTGGGAAGCTTTAGCACATTCATATCCTGCATTTATAGAAGGAATGATTCATAAGTTTCTTAATGCAACAACTTTTGAGGGGTACAACCCTTACAGAGTAACAAAAGATGGTTTTGATTGGGAAATTATTGAAAAAGATGACCCATGGTCCTACATTGGATATTGGGGAGATCATCAAATTATCTATCTCTTAAAATTTTTAGAGTGTATCGAAAATCATTATCCAACTAAACTATCAAGCTGTTTTACTCAAGATTTGTTTGTGTATGCAAATGTGCCTTATAAAATTAAGAGTTATCGAGACATTCTAAAAAACTCCAAAGATACCATTGATTTTGATTATGAATTAGATAAAAAAATTAATATACTTAAAGAAAGACTCGGTGCAGATGGTGCTTTGCTTCAAGATGAAAACTCTTCTATTCATAAAGTTAATTTGATTGAAAAGTTATTAGCAACTGTTTTAGCAAAAGTCTCAAACTTTATTCCAGAAGCGGGTATTTGGTTAAATACTCAAAGACCTGAATGGAATGATGCCAACAATGCATTAGTTGGAAATGGAGTTTCAATGGTAACCCTGTATTATTTAAGACGATTTGTACATTTTTTTGAACGTATAGTAGAAAAATCATTTGATACACATTATAATATTTCAACTGAGTTAACAGTATTTTTCAAAAAGGTACTGAGTACATTATACGATAATGTGCATGTATTATTGGGTAAAGTTTCTAATGCAGATAGAAAAACTATTTTAGACAGTCTTGGAACAGCAGCTAGTGATTATAGAACCAATATTTACGAAAAAGGTTTTACAAGTGATAAAGAAACTATAATTAAAGAGGATTTATTAGAATTTTTTAAGCTACTAAAAAAGTATTTAGATCATACAATTTTAGGAAATAAAAGAAAAGACAATTTATACCATGCCTACAATTTAATGACTGTTGAGAATGACAAAGAAGTTGCTATTTCTCATTTGTCTGAGATGTTAGAAGGACAAGTTGCAGTATTAAGTTCTGGTTATTTACAACCAAAAGAAGCTTTGTCTTTATTAGATGCTTTAAAAGCAAGTTCACTTTTTAGAGAAGATCAATACAGTTACATATTATACCCAAACAAAGAGTTATCCCGATTTTCAGACAAGAACAATATTCCAGCCTCATCCCTAAAAAAATCTAAATTACTGCAACAACTTTTGGTTGATGGTAATTCACAAATTATAGAAAAAGATAAAACAGGGAAATATCATTTTAACGGCAATTTTAACAATGCTGAAAGTTTAAAAATGGCTATTGATAACTTGTCAGAAAAAAAATATCAACCATTAATCGATCAGGAAAAATCTATATTATTAGATATTTTTGAAGAAATGTTTGATCATAAATCCTTTACAGGTAGATCTGGAACATTTTTTGGCTATGAAGGCTTGGGTTCAATTTATTGGCACATGGTTTCTAAATTACTTTTAGCAGTGCAAGAAAACTGTCTATTAGCTGTTAAAAATAACGAAGACGAAGTAACTATAGGAAGACTTTTAGAACATTATTATGAAATTAATGAAGGCATTGGAGTTCATAAATCACCAGAACTATACGGTGCATTTCCAACAGATCCATATTCACATACACCCGCAGGAAAAGGAGCTCAGCAGCCAGGAATGACAGGGCAAGTTAAAGAAGATATACTTTGTAGGTTTGGTGAATTAGGAGTTTTTATTAAAAATGGAGTCTTAGGGTTTAATCCAAGATTATTGCGAGACAAAGAATTTTTACAAGAAGCCATACCATTTACTTATGTAGATATAAATAACGCTTTTAAAGCCTTACCATTAGACAGAAACATGTTATGTTTTACCTATTGTCAAACACCAATCATTTATAGAATTTCCAGTTCAGATAAAATTAGTATTTTTTATAATAATGATACTGTTTTTGAGTCTAATGGATTAACACTAGATACAAAAAACAGCAAGTCGTTGTTTGATAGAGCAGGAGACATTAACCGTATAATTGTAGATTTACATAGATGAAAAATACGAGTATAAGTAGGCTTGAAAGAACAGTATCATTTTTATTGGTAGTGTTTCTTTTAATGTCTTGTACTCGTTTAGAGAAAAAAACAAATAATTCATTAGTAGCTAAAAAAGAATCAAATTTGAGCGCAAAAGATATTTTAGGTAATCCTAATTACCCAGCAATTTCTTACGGAGGTTATCGTGGGAAAACTAGGACTAATCAACCTACAATTACTGAATTAAAGGATGATATGAAGTTGTTGAGTGCTATGGGTATAAAAATAATTAGAACCTATAATGTTCAACCAGACCTTCCGCACGCATCAAATATTCTAAAAGCGATTCGTGAACTTAAAAAAGAAGACCCTAAATTTGAAATGTATGTGATGCTTGGGGCATGGATAGATTGTTTATATGCTTGGACAGATCAGGTTCCTAACCATGAGGCGGAAAGTGCGCAAAATGAAGGCGAGATTGCAAGAGCGGTACTCTTGGCCAATACATACCCAGATATTGTAAAAGTAATTGCCGTTGGAAACGAGGCTATGGTAAGATGGGCAGAGCGTTATTTTGTGAGGCCAAATGTTATTTTAAAATGGATAAACCACTTACAAGACTTAAAAGTGTCTGAAGGGCTACCAAAAGATTTGTGGATAACATGTTCAGATGATTTTGCCTCCTGGGGTGGTGGAGACACCAGTTATAGAGTACAAGATTTAGAGGAGATCATTAAGGCTGTGGACTATGTGTCTATGCATACCTATCCTTATCACAATTCTCATTATAATCCTGCATTTTGGAAAGTTTTAGATTCAGACATTGAAATGTCTGATATCGAAAAAATTGATGCAGCGATGCAGCGTGCATTAAATTTTGCTAAAAGCCAGTACAAAAATGTTTCAGACTATGTAAAAGGTATAGATGCTACAAAATCTATTCACATAGGTGAAACAGGTTGGTCATCAGTATCTAACGGTTATTATGGAGTAAATGGCTCTAGAGCATCAGATGAGTATAAACAGGGTGTATACTATAAACTCTTAAGAGAATGGACTAATAAAGAAGGTATTTCTTGCTTCTTTTTTGAGGCTTTTGATGAGCAATGGAAAGATGCTAACAACGCACAAGGCTCTGAGAATCACTTTGGTTTAATCAGTTTAGAAGGGAAGGTGAAATATGCACTTTGGGATGCGGTAGATCAAGACCTATTTGCAGGTCTAGAAAGATCCGGTAATCTCATTACTAAAACGTATAACGGCAATACAGAACAGTTGTTAAAAGAGGTTTTAGTACCAAATACAGATTATAACAGATAAAATTAAAAACAGGATAGAAAAATAGCAATGCGTGATATGTTTGATACAATGATCTTTAAAAAAATAAAACCAATAGTATTTCTATTGTCTTTTTATATGCTATTTGGCTGTAGGCAGCCAGCTTCTTTTAGTGAAGTTAAAGTTTACGAGCGTTCAATACTTGTTAATAATGAGCCTTATCTAATAAAAGGAATTTGTTATCACCCCGTGCCTAAGGGGAGTCCAAATGTAAGAAGTTGGGAAACATTAACGCAAGATTTACAGTTGATGGCAGCAGCAGGAATTAATACAATTAGACTGTATGAGCCTGTTGATGATCGTGCAATTTTAGATGAAATAAATCAAGCGGGAATTAAAGTAATTATTGGTTTTGGCTACAATCAAGATGGTGTGTTTGATATCGCATCAGGGTCTTATGTGGATTATGTCGTTAAATATAAAAATCATAATGCCATATTAATGTGGGAATTCGGGAATGAGTATAATTATCATCCGCAATGGTTTGATGGTGATATCAAGAACTGGTATCGAGCAATGAATACTGCAGCTGGCATAATTAAAGAGAAAGATCCAGCGCATCCAACAACAACTGCTCACGGCGATTTACCGGATGCACTAGCAGTATCGATGGGGTCAAATATAGATGTCTGGGGTATGAACGTGTATAGATGGGACAAGCCTGCATCAATTTTTAAAGAATGGAAAGTTGTTAGTTCTAAACCGATGTATCTATCTGAAACAGGTGGAGACAGTTACATGAAAGCTGCAAACGAAGGTTATGAGCAAGGTGAAAATCAAAAGGCACAGGCCGATGCGACAAAAAATATTTTAGATGAGGTTTTTGATAGTCAGGATATTTGTTCTGGTGTTGCTGTATTTTCTTTTACAGACGGTTGGTGGAAGGCTGGAAATAATGATGTTCAAGATATTGGAGGTAATGCGCCCAATAGTTCAGGAGTCCCATATGACGGAGTCCCTAACGAAGAATTTTGGGGTATTGTTGATATTGATAGAAACAAGAAAGACGTTTATTTTGTAATAAAAGAACACTATTTAAACACAAGTCGAATAAAAAAATAGAAAGCATATGAAAGCATTTTTATATAATTTATGCATTCTTTTATGTATTGTAATAATGAGTTGTAGTAAAAAAACAGATTCTTTGGCAGTTCAAGTTTTTGAAACTTCTGCGGGAGGCAACAAACTAACTGAGGTTATAGTATTTCCTAAAGGGTCAATTTTAGATACGATTACAATTTTACCAACTCAAACCTTTCAGAGAATAACTGGTATTGGAGGATCATTTACTGAATCTACAGCATCTTTACTTAATGGTTTAAGCAAACAGAATCGAGAAAAGATTATTGAAGCTTATTTTGGTGATACAGGAGCGCGTTACTCCTTAACGAGAACCCATATTGCATCTTGCGATTTTTCTTTAACTAATTATACCTATGCGCCTGATGCTGGAGATATTTCATTAGAAAACTTCTCTATTGATCAAGATCGCAACGATTTAATACCAATGATTAAAGATGCTATGAAGGTTTCTACAGAGGGTTTTAAAATCATAGCCTCTCCTTGGACTTCACCACCTTGGATGAAAGATAATAAGGCCTATGTTGGTGGGAAATTACTACCTGAATATTATGAGTCTTTTGCATTGTATTTTTCTAAGTACATAGAGGCTTATAAGACTGAAGGAATCGATATTTGGGGAGTGACACCAGTTAACGAGCCACACGGAAATGGAAATAACTGGGAGAGTATGCATTTTTCTCCTCAAGAAGAAACAGATTTTGTACAAAACTATTTAGGGCCCAAATTAGAAAGCACAGGACAAGGTGATGTGAATATTCTTGGTTACGACCAAAATAGAGCAGGCCTTAAAGAATGGGTGGATGAGATGTATAGAGATGAAGCCTCTTCAACGTATTTTGACGGAACTGCAATTCATTGGTATGAGAGTACCTATGATTACTTTCCAGAAGAGTTACAGTACGCTCACAAAAAATCACCTACTAAATATCTAATAGAAACAGAAGGTTGTGTAGATTCTGAAATCCCGAAATGGAGAGATGATAAATGGTATTGGAAAAAAGAATCCACAGATTGGGGTTGGGATTGGGCAAAGCCAGAGAACAAACATTTACATCCAAAATATGCTCCAGTAAATAGATATGTTCGAGATATTATAGGGTGTCTAAACAACTGGGTCGATGGTTGGATAGATTGGAATATGGTACTTGATAAACAAGGTGGACCCAACTGGTTCGAAAACTGGTGCGTAGCTCCTGTGATAGTTGATTCAGAAAAGGATGAAGTATATTTTACACCTATTTTTTATACTATGGTACATTTTAGTAGGTATATAAGACCAAATGCTCGCGTAATAGGTATTA
>Ga0209092_10003059_pt1 | contig 14840 bp, 8 predicted proteins | sample FraStrMetagenome_FD_187446 | JGI IMG/M metagenome (GOLD analysis project Ga0209092, IMG submission 187446) | Marine eukaryotic phytoplankton communities from Arctic Ocean - Fram Strait ARC3M Metagenome (SPAdes) (version 2) | ecosystem: Environmental > Aquatic > Marine > Oceanic | place: Fram...
AGAAATGGTGGTGTTACGTAAACGAACATTCAAGGAGTGCTCTTTGGACATTTGACGTGGAATTTGGCTGTTCTTCGATATTTGTCCAAGAGATGGGTGTGTTGTGTGTTGTGGTGTTCGAGCGCTGGGAAAGGATTTCAACATGAAATCAACATGTTGTTTTCATGTGTTGAAAGGAACCCGGAAACCATGTTGAAAACGTGTTGTGTTTGCGAGCGCTGGGAACGGCCTTACTCGTACGCGAGAACATCCTGTCGTGATACAAGCAAAAACTCTTCAAAGAGAATATACAACAATCCAATTCATATATTGGGAAAGCAGTGCACACACAGTAACATCACATGGCTTCTTGGAATATATATCCTTTCATAAATTGAACAGTAGATAACGTTTGTGACAATGAGTACTATTGGAAATGATTGGAAAGTACTTTTCTTTGGAATTTCTCTTTTGTTGATAAATTTCATCCAAGCATTTCCCATCACGACGGTCGGACCTTCGGCATTTGTCCGCAAGTCTGAAGTGGGCAGAAAAATTGTTGTATTGCATGACGCAGTTACTGAGCCTAGTGCACTTGATCCCAACGAACCGCGTTTGATTTTATCTCCTTACATACCTGAGTCTTTGGTACCACTGTTTGAGCAAGCTGCGTTGACAACTATTCCAAAGCCATTTGATGCCACCAAAGATGGAACCGAGAAATATAATTATGAATGGGGAAGTTGGGTAAACGAGGAAACGCTTTCAAAACTAAGAAGCTGTATAGATGAAGTGCAATTGGTCAGTAGTTTGTCGTCATTTTGGTATACTCGTGTGAGAATAAATGAAAAATCAATCCTTATTTTGTGTGTTTGTTGTTTCATTATTCATCTAGACACCCCAAGGCTTTCAGATGCTAGTCGGCGAAGATAGTGACAAAACTCGAAAGCTACCAGCAGAACGATACAAAGTAGCGTCAGGGCAAAAGTAAGAGACTAAATATCAATCAGGAGGAGCGTACTTTTACTTTTCTCATGTTAAATTATTGTTTACAGATGGGAATGTTACTTTCACGTCTTACCAACAGATGCTCAATATGAAGGCAGTTGGTCTACTGGATCTTGGACTATAGTGAAATCTTTGACGGGTGTGGCAGAAATCGCAATGCTTCGAGAGAAAAGGGATGGTGGATATCGTAAGACGTCTCAAAAGGATTTGCGAGGCGGAAGCATCAGCGATGGAACAAAATTTACAGGTGGAGGTGCTACTACTGGTGCGCCATGTATCAAGTTTCTTGGTGGTCCAAGGAGAAGTTACATGGGAAAAAGTTTGCAAACCACTGTATTACTTGAATTCGTCATCTTGACGCCTATTTCAAATGAAAAGATATCAAATGATGTTGATGAAGTCCGCGATCTGGAAAAGTATTTGAAGCTTGTACCAATCGAAGTCCAACCCAGTATTAACACAACGGAACAAAAGCTAGAGGTAAGTGGTGCAGAGACGGCGCAAAATCAATCGCGAGCGCTTGGAAAGAAATTAGGAATGGATTTTGATCTAGTGGGTGGACTAGATAATCAACTTGATGCTATCGTAAGACGTGTCCTATCCTCACGTGCAAATCCCGAAGCTGCTAGACGCCTTGGGATCTCTCACGTTCGTGGAATATTATTATCAGGTCCACCTGGTTGTGGTATGTATTTTATCTTGTACTGATAAAAGTTTTTCAAACAATAAACCCAGCTTTGTTTTCAAAGGAAAAACTCTCTTAGCCAGGGAATTAGCCCGACTTTTAGGTGCACGGGAGCCGCAAATAGTCAATGGCCCTGAAATATTAGATAAGTTTATAGGAGAAGCAGAAAAGAGGGTGAGAGATCTATTTTTACCAGCTGAATTAGAGTATGCGCAAGTAGGAGACGACTCCGCTCTCCATATCATTATTCTTGATGAAATGGATGCGATCGCCAGAAAACGTGGAAGCGCGTCGTCTGACACAACTGGCGTAAGAGACAGCGTCGTTAATCAGCTTCTTGCAAAGATGGACGGAGTCAAGCAAGCAAATAATATTTTGGTTGTAGGGCTGACGAATCGGCCTGAACTAATAGATCCAGCGTTGTTAAGGCCAGGACGCTTAGAGGTACAATTACGCGTTGAACTTCCAGATTTACATGGACGTCGGGATATATTTCGAATCCATACACGCCAAATGAAGGAATCCAATGGAATTACTTCGGAAGCAGAGAGCTTTATTGAAGATTTGGGGGAGAGTGGATTACCTGCACGTTCTGAATATTTTTCAGGGGCAGAAATAGCAGGCTTAGTAAGGAGTGCAGCAAGCTTCGCACTGGCTCGATGTGTAGACGCTGGAGGTAATATCGACGTAAATACAAGCTTTGGTAATGAAGAATCCAAGGTTAGCGTCAAGGATCTTGAGCAAGCTCTGACGGAAGTAAGGCCAGCTCTTGGGAGAAATGACGAAGTTTTAAGAATGCGCTATCCCCACGGAATAAGCCCATATAATCCGTCGATGCAAAGAATATTGAGAGACTTGAGAAGATTCACAGTCCACAATGGCTTAAAAACATCCCGAATATACTCGCTGCTTCTCGTTGGAGCTGGTAGCGAAGGCGGATCCGGTGTGACAGCGTTGGGTGCATGGGCTGCAGCAAACGCTTCGTCAACTAGATCAACCACTTTCGTTCGATTCATCACAGCTATTGATGTTTTGGCGGGAAGTAGTGGAAGTGGTGATGAGTCCAGAGCAGCATCGTTGATGGACAAAGTTTACGAGGCTAGAGAAACGTCGAATTCACTACTTGTCCTGGATGATATTGACCAACTCTGCGCTGGATCAGGCCCCGGAGGTTACAGTAGCGTGATGATTGCAACTTTGAGAGCATTGCTGAGGATGCCGCCTGAAAGTTCTTCAACAGCTACGGCTAGTGGACAGTCTCGTTCACGAGAAATGGGAAAGTATATGCATATTCTCGCAACGACATCTCGATCAGATGCTGCGTGTTCGATATTGTACGAACTTTTTGATGAAACATTAGGTAATTGGATTTTCAAGATTAATTTTATCACATCGTGCCATGTTTCAGAGTGATTACTGATTTTTAACCATTAACTCAGTTGTTCCTCTTCTCACCGATGTACAAGCTGTCGAAAACTTGATTAATGACTCTAGTCTCAATTGCGATTCAAATGCTCTTGCAACTACGATAATTGATAGAATGGGAGAGGTTGGGTGCAAAACAGTTTTGAGGTTAGTAGAAAGGGCAATCGCCACTTTGACCCATGACGAAAAAGACGAAGCAACAAAGCATATCGACGTGTTGAACTTGATAATTGATGATATGATCGGAAATCAGGCCACATCGAAAGATCTATGCGATATTTTTTAGCTATATTCCGTATGATGTTGTGACAAGGCTATATTAAGCACATATGCAGAGCAACATGTTTCTCTAAGACACGCCCGTTGATCACCTACTTCCACATGCGGTCACGAATATTAAAGGTGAATGTCTGCACCCTAATTCTAGGTCGACGTTAATGGATACAGGATACAAGGAGAAATTGAAATTTCTGTTCTTTTATGCTTAAGCTATTCCTTTTTCTGGCTTCATAAAGCGAGATAAACGACTAATATAAACCTTTTCACTTGAAAAGTTGACGGAGATTGCTCCTTTTAACAGACTCAAAAGATTTGGTTCTCTCCTTTGCACCTTCAATTAATTCATACGTGAGCTTGGACCCCTCCACAAGCCACTTTTCTCTATTTCTATGAACTTGTTGAATAAAATGAGAACCAAATGACCCAAAAACAGTTGTCTCTTCGAGTCTTTCAGCTAACTGTGAAATGTAGCTATCGAAAAATACCACTTGATTATCACACCAACCACCTGAAGGGTCTGGACCTCTGCCAGCTTTATAGGCCACGTATAACTCGTCAAATAGACGTGAACTCCATTTCATAAAGTTTGGAAAACCTTGCATGAGAGAGGATACATCAGCTGCTTTCATAATCCATTCCATTACAACTATTGCTTTCAACTTGTCATCTTTTGAAGAAGCATAAACTTCAATTATATCACCACTTAATGACATTGCTCGTTTAATACCCAATCGGTAGCTTGAACTTTGACGCATACTGCTGGAACGAGCAGCAACACTTGCAGGAACACTGCTCCTTCTATCATCAAAAGACAAAGCTTTTGGATTCCTTAACTCCAACATACTTCTGGAGGCATATTGATTACGATTAGTTAAAGAGTCCCGTCTTTCCGACATAGATGACAAGCCAGACTCATCTAAAGAAAAAGAGACGCTACATTCTTCTTCCTCTTCCTCCTCATCGCTGGTGACTGAGTTCGCCGGAGATATAGACAACCTCCGATGCATCGTTGTTTTGCTTGATTCAGATATTTCGCTCAACTCCACCGACCTTCCACTGTCGTTTTCCTCAAGCAATTCGTTGTCATTGCCATGTGAAGGCTCTATAATACTAGGAAGTTTTATCAGTGACTGTCTGTAGTTTGCAGAGGCTTTTGGAGGAGGATTACAATCAGTTTTTCTAGATGAGCTTTCCCTATCAGCGCTTAAATCGTTTGGTGCACCAAAGGCTTCTTTCCATTTACTTTTCACAATCTGCATCCGTTCTCCTGATGCAATATCCGTTGTGAGAACAAGGTCAATAACAATATTACGAAACTCCATAAAGTCTTTCTGTGATGGAAACATAAGAGATCTTAGTTCCTCAAATCTGGGATCCATGAGTTCGGTAAATGCAACAGCTAAACTTCTTTGTTCTAGAACTGACTGATCATTATACAAAATACTTAGCGGGTCGCATTCATTGATCAACGTTTGGTTTGACACCCCACCATGATCAACGTCATGCACCAATGCAGCGAAAATTAATGCAAGTTGATATTCAGAGTTCGAATTTAATCCAAAAGCTCGTTTTTTGATCGGATCTCCATACTCGTCTCCTGCACTTACAAGTAGGAAGAGCAATTTGTTCGCAGAAAGGAGCACATGTGTCGCATGTTCAAAAGTATGATATGGCACATGTTGATACCTTGAAGCAATGCGCGAGACGTACTCTCGGACCTGCATACGTACTGCTGCCGTCACCGAGGGTGGAAGCTTTAATTGCTCTCGGCATTCCGATTCGTAAACCGACACATCTGCACTACAAGACTCATCCAGCACTCTATGATGGACATTGATACCGTTAGATAACTGATGACCGCCGAGCCGACTTGTACTCCCCCTCAAAAACTTGGTAAAAGTGAATCGACGATTAATATTGACCGGCTTTTTACCTTGCGACATTGTCACCGATTTGCCACAACTTTCGACACTACCCTCTGCATCGCTATTGGTACTAGTAAAGCTATTGTTGGCCATCCTCCACGACTTTCCAAAATTTTGTCTTTGTTTTTGTAGCTCGGAAGACGGTGTTACACGGGAAGAAGTACCGACAACAGCCTGAGGACTAACATCTTTACGATTCTTTACAACACAAACAATTCGGCTAAGTAAAATTGCAGCGCATCTATCAATTAAAATTTTTTGATCACTCGTCGCCAACACAAGTACATTCGAGCTATCGTCGGCACTTATGCAATCCCATGGCTGTTCACTTAAGTGTCGAGCCAATGTGAGCGGTGCTGTACGATACGTGATGCCACGTTCCGCCATTGTAGCAATAGAACTGAATGAAAAGAGGAGAAAAATATGGCAGAAGTCGGCAAGAATGAACGTCGTGCTGATTATGTCAGGACTCTAGTATGAAGTACAAAAATATCCTTCGTTGCATGTGTACGAGATAATCTTTCTGGATATTTTAGATACTGTGCCTCCCTATCGGAAGGACTTCTCCTCTCGTAGTATCTACTCCAATATAAATCAATTCCGATGGATGCTTTGTTGTGGTATGGAGACGAGCTTTGAGAGTTGTTGTTGTCTATGGAGCCGGGGTTGTCTACTACGCCTTTGTGTTGTTGCCATTTGCTATGACATTACATTTTGCTCTCTGAAAAAAAAACAGCAGAGTTAAGATCTCTCTACCATTACGGTACATTTACGTAGAAATATGAGGTATGAACGTCACGTGTCACGCAGCAAACGTGTGTATCTTTTACAGAAATGCCTGTCCTGCCCGCAGGTGCGCCACTGTTTCGACAAAACACGTAAAATTCCACGCAACGCATCTTCAAGACCACTCTTAAAAAGACTATGTCAAAAGATAAGGCAAGCTATTGCTATCACTTTTTTTAACCCCTTTCGTATTTTAAAAAAAAAACATTTCTCCTGAAGATAAAGGATGAGCGATATATATATATATATATATATGATTGATTGAACGACTATACGAAGATAGTTTATCACCCCAAAAAATCGTGCATTGTTTGACCTTAAATAGAGAGGATTCTACGTAGTTTTGTGCAGTAGTTATGCTGGAGTTTCTCGTTTCCTCCTTAATTACACTAATTGTTGATTTACAAAGATTTCAAAACACTATGATAACAGGTTTGAGGTACATGGAATGGTAAAAAAGAAGCTTTTAGAAGTGAAGTTACAAACATTTGAACCTTGAACTCCCATATTCTGAATAATATCCTCTGGTATTTCCAGCTCACGTTCCCTGAGCAGTTTCTTTCGTTCTTGATAGTTGTACTAGTCTGCAGTCTTTTTAGAGCTCGATGAGATTACTATTGATACTAACAAGTCGAACTTCGAGAAGTGACTCTCCATCTTCATTCTCGAACTTTTTTTTTGAATTTGAGGAGCACGAAAGATCGCACTGATCGTGCTCCTCAAATTCAAAAAAAAAGTTCGAGAATGAAGATGGACTGTCACTTTTCGAAGTTCGACTTGTTAGTATCAATAGTAATATCATCGATTTCTTCGAAACTGCATACATCCAGAGATGCGTAGAACATTTTTCTTCCTTTTATCTTTACTACATTTTAGTGAGGACTTGCTTGTCTTTTCTGCGGATCAAGAGCAGTCAGACTATGTGGATGATTGGAAACCGCGTTTAGTCTCTACCTGCAGTGATTTTGGTAACGATGGAGATACCTACTGGTAAGTTTAACATGTACCGTACCTAACATGCCAGGCAAACGATGTAACTTTTACGGATTACAAACGATGTGAGTGTTAAGGATAATTTATATTTTTATCCTTAACAGTAACAGCTTTTGCCTGGTATACATTGAAGGGCACCATATAAACAAGTCTAAGTTAGAGCTTTAGGATCCAAGTTTTTGAAATTTTACCTAACTTTCATTTAAATGTTTGAAATATACAGGAATAAAGTATCTAAGTGTGGTGGATGCGTAACCACTTACAGCTGCGGCTACTGCTTGTCCGATCTTTCATGCTATCAAGGTAGTAATGACGGACCTGTCGACGGGAGCTTCTGTGAGGATTGGATCCCTCCAGGTAATTACAGCGACTGCCCTTTGGTTCCCTCCTGTTCCCTCCATACCTCATGCCAAACGTGTGCTGCATCAGAATTTTGTACTTGGTGCGAATCTTCCAAGACTTGTATGCTCGAGAACACGGCCGCGGTCTCCAACTGCGTCCATACAGTCGTCGATGGCCCCTGTCCCTCCTCTCTAGTCCCTACGACAACGATAGAAGGCAATTTGAATGTTGTTGGTGATGGCACGAATGGAGGAGGAGGAGGTGAATTAAATGTGCAAGGTCCCTGTCAAGATAAAGATTGCCACGAGGATGGACTTCATTCTTTTTCTATGGACGGTGAACACGGTATGGTCTTCAAGAGCGCCAACGATATCATTATCGAAGGCGGAGACACTTCCTATCCGAACACAATTGCTGGGTCGGTCCAAGTTCTTGCAGGCGATGGAAAGAATGCTATTGGTGGTCAAGGGGGCAACATTGATGTAGCGGCTGGGTCCGGTTCTGGATCCCTAAACATTGGAGGCTATCTTGGTATCGGCGGGAACGTTACAATTCGTGGTGGTGATTCCAGTACCAGTAGTGCGGGAAGTTTATTTTTACAGGGTGGAAATGGTGCTCATGGCGGTGATGTATTCATCGATTCCGGGTATGGAAATATAACAAGCGGAGATATCACCATGACAACGCAGGAAAGTTCTATTGAAAGTGGATCCATGCGTCTGTCTACGGGCAACGGCACCGAAGGCTCCGGATCGCTTAAGATTTCATCTGGCAATACCGCCTTGGGCAACGCTGGAGAAGTCGGAGTTGGTGCTGGTTCCAGTGGTCCCTCTGTAAGCGGATCGAACGTAAAGATTCTTGCTGGAAGTGGTGGCATACATGGCGGTTCCGTGGTTGTGGAATCGGGTAAAGGTATTTCGTCGTCGAGTGGTAATTTAACACTGAGCACTGCGGATGGTCTGAGCACCGGTCATGTGCTTATGTCTACCGGTATTGCTAATGATGGTACCAGCGGAGACGTATCAATCAGTAGTGGAAGTTCGATGGATGCTTCTAGTGGCAATGTTACACTAAATGTTGGGAGTTCGACGTGGATGGCAGAGTCGTTTCTAGACGAAACTAGCACTAGTCGTGCTGGTAGTTTAGAGCTTGCGGCAGGAGATGTCTCGGGCATCAATGCAATCGGTGGATCTGTTTCTATAACCGGTGGCAACGTCATATCCAAGTCTTTCGCAGGAAACGTTTCCGCTTCCTATGGAGGTGACGTCGTGCTATCTGGAGGTTCGTCTTCGCATGGCCAAGGTGGTAACGTTTTCATTAATGGCGGCAATTCGATTTCTTCCAATGGTGGTAACGTCAAAGTTGAAGGTGGATCAAGTATGGACAACGATTCCGGAGATATCGTTCTAACTTCGGCCAAGTCTACGAAACACAGTGGTGATATCCAAGTAAGTACTGGTGATGCCTCCGGCGAAGACAAAAGCGGAAAAGTGAGTATCCATTCTGGTGATGCTAATCAAGCGGATGCAGGTGTGCTGGAGATACTTGGTGGCCATAGCAATCAAGGTACAGGCGCTTCAATTGAAATGATCTCGGGCTCATCATCTTCCTCTTCGCATGCCAGTGGCGATGTGTTCATATCATCCGGTTCCAATGAGAATGCGCCTACTGGATCATTTTACCTAGTTTCTGGCGATCCTGGTGAATCTGGTCAATCAGGATCTTTCATCATAAAGACATCTGCGACTGCAAATGGCCTTTCTGGAAGTATTTCAATTGAGACGGGTGCAAGTGCAACATCTAATAGCGGTGAAATTAATGTAAACTCAGGAGATACGATGGTATCGGATGGCGCTGACATTTCCATAAGTGCAGGCGGAACCTTTTCTGCCGGTAAAGAAGGAGGGAACGTATTCATTTCAGGAGGTCTTTCCTTCAACGAAGGCAATGCAGGTCATGGTGGAGATGTAAGTCTCGTTGGTGGAGAATCGTCTAATTCCGTCGGAGGTTTCGTTGACATTCGGGGTGGATATTCCAGCGTTGACAATGGAGGCATTGCTCATATTGCAGGCGGTAATTCGCATAGCTCCGATGGAGGTAATGTGGTGATTCAGAGTGGAAATAGCTCCGAATCAAACACAGGAGCAGTATCAATGATAACCAGTGATTCCAAAAGAAAAAGTGGAGATATGATGCTGGAATCTGGGTCATCGCAGAGCTCGGTCGATCCCTCAGGATCCATCAAAATGAAAACTGGTGACGCAATCTCAGAAAGCGGAAATTTTCAATTAAACCTTGGTTTTAGTAATTCATCGAATGGTACGTACAAGATACAATTAAAGATGTAATCCTATTATTTTCCAAATCATACACCGAAATTGTTTTCTTTATTGTTAGGAGGGAACGTTGAAATTCTTGCAGGAGATTCGGCAGGTCAGACATCTCATGGTGGAAAGGTTCTTGTAGCTGCTGGCGATGGGTATGGACAACAAGGCAATGGAGGTTTAGTGGCTGTCCATGGAGGGAAATCCGATGGATCCGCTCGATATTCTCAGGGAGGATTATTGCAATTTATCGGTGGTAGTGCCCTTTCTGGGATAGGAGGTTCTATACAAATATCAAGTGGATCTAGTCTTTCGGGATCGAGTGGATCCTTGCGTGTAGAAACGGGTCATTCTGGCTCTCATGGGATCAGCGGCAGCGTAGAAGTTATCACGGGACCTTCTCATGGAGGAAATTCGGGTTATATTTCACTTGACACAGGATCATCTGCAGGTGGATCTGGTGGAAAGATAAGTAAGTTTGATTCAAGAGAGAACGCAGCGTTCTCAAACAAAGAAAACTCTAACTTTCATTTGTTTTGCTTTATTAGACCTATCTGTTGGTGATGGTACGTACCAGGATGGCGGCGACATCCAAATTTCCGCTGGGCGAGCATTCTCACCTGGGAGAGTTGGTGGCAAGATTTTCTTAAAAGCAGGCGAAGGTTCTTCTTCTCACAGCGATGATGGAGGAGATGGCGGTGGCGTCGACATTTCAGGTGGTCTATCCAAAGGACAAAATGAGAACGATACTGGAGGAGACGTTACTGTCCATGGAGGCAGTGCACAACATGGCTACGGTGGTGATGTGGAAATCAGGTCTGGAAGTGGCATTGCAACTTCATCTGGATCCCTTTACATGGGAACAACTGATGCGGGCTTAAATGGAACATCCGGTAATATTTATGTCTTGAGCGGCGAGTCTACTTTTGGGCCAAGTGGCTCACTTTCCTTGGGTTCTGGCAACTCAACCCTTGGGCAATCTGGAGATATAGAGATTAAAGTGGGGAGGAGTTACACTCATGACGGTGGAAAAATCGACATAATCGGAGGAGCGGCCACCAACTTTTCAACAAGTGGGGGATCAATAAAGGTATTAAGTGGTGCTTCGGATGAGTATTCAAGCGGGACATTGGCTCTGTTGACTGCGAATGCTGGAAGCTTCGGAGCAAGTGGTAGCATTTCAGTTGAATCCGGTGCAAGTAATTCAGGATGCACAGGTGAGATTAGCGTACAAACCGGGTATGCAGGAAGTGGCGTTGCTGGAAACATTACATTGAGTGTTGGCGAAAGTGAAATGGCGCGTAGCGGGGAACTTCGTTTGCGTGCTGGAGACTCGTCAGCACTACGCGGCGAAGGAGGCGATATTCATGTAAACGCAGGAAGCGCATTAAATGACGAAAGCCACGGTGGGGGTAAATCTGGTGGAAATATCATTATGCAAGGTGGACACGCGGCTGGTGGTACCGAGTCAGATGATGCTGGTAACGTGAATATTTTTGGAGGAAGTGCAAAAGCTGGTAAGTTTACAAGATTATTTGCTGCGATCCATCCGTCATCCCTACATTTGACATTTTTCTTATGCGAATACGAAGGACGAGGAGGCTCTTTGCTTCTTTATTCTGGCTTCTCTGAAGATGGTTCAAGTGGAGATGTTACATTGGCAACCAATAATGCAGGATTCATTGGAAACAGTGGCTTCGTTCATGTCATCACCGGCGAATCTCTCGATGGTAATACCGGATCAGTCCTTGTTGAGACTGGTAACTCGACTGGTGGACAAGCAGGTCAATTTTCGATTCTCGTTGGAAGTAGTACTGAAGGAAACGGAGGTAATGTGATTATGTCGGCAGGTGACACATCCGGCCACATTGGATCACATTGGCGGCCAATCGATGCAAATGGAGGCGACATGGTCTTCTTCACTGGACAATCACTTAAAGCTTCAAGCGGCAGCTTTCGCTTATATACCCCAAAAAGTGAAAAATATTCAGGAAATTTTACTCTAGAGACTGGTGAAGCATCCAATGGGAATAGTGGACACATCAGCTTTGATACAGGTAAATCTCCCAATGGCCGTGGCGGTCACATTGAGTTTTTTGTAGGAGCGGGATACAATGGGAAAGGAGGTAACGTTATGCTTGTTGCTGGCCTCGGACGTGAAGAAGGTGGGTCGGTCCAAATCATTGGTGGTAACGCTGCAGGTGAAAGGCGCAATCACATTGGAAATGGAGGAAGCGTTGAAGTAATTGGAGGGAGAGCAATAGGCTCCCAAGGTGGTAGACTGGGTCAAGGTGGTAAAGATATGGGAGGTTCTGTTCTCGTCGAGGGCGGAGCCTCTGAGCATTCAACTGGTGGCGATGTTTCTATTTCTTCGGGTATTTCACACGCTAATGTAGCAATGAATAAGAAGAGCGGTAACATCAAAGTAACAACTGGAATAAGTAAGGGCAAAGGAGGCTCTGGGAATGTTACACTAGCTACAGGCAACTCTCATGATATGCAGTCTGGTAATATTTGGATTCACTCTGGTGAATCAAAGTATGGTGGTGGAGGTGAGATTGTTTAATGGTATTTTATATTTTTGTCGGTGATTGCACAAAAAGTTTTCTAATTTATTTGTACTCACAGGCAATATTGCAATATTTTCCGGAGAGAGTGAAAGAAGTGATGGTGGTAATATAACTGCAATGGCAGGAGTGACATCTGCGGATGCTAAAGTAGGCGGCTCAATAGACGTCGTTGGCGGTGCAGGTACTAGCAACATGATATATAATGGCGGAAATGGAGGAAATGCGTAAGTTTATATTGATCGCACGAAAATTTCCCCATTTTTTGATTACTGACTTATTGAATTTTTAATAGCACAATTAGAGGCGGTGATAGCTTCAGTCAGGATAGGAAAAATTCTGCTGGAAGTGCTCGCGTTTTAGGCGGTGAGGCACAGGAAGGAATTGGCGGATCCGTCGAAATCAAATCAGGTAAAGGTGATGCTCGATCAGGGGACTTGGATTTGTCTACTGGAAATTCCCTGGGTGATCGATATGGCTATTCCGGTGGTATGGACTTTTTTACAGGAAATTCCACGAGAGTTACAGGCTCCTTCAACATGACCACTGGTCAATCAATGAAAGGAGAAAGTGGGAGCATTGTTTTAGCCGTTGGGAAGGGTTATAACAGAGGGGGAAATCTTCACTTATTAGCCGGTGACTCAACCAAAGAAAATGGTGGCGACGTGAAGTTAGTAAGTGGAGCCTCTGCTAAAGAATCGAGCGGGCAAATGACAATCAAGACATCTGACGGAGGTCAAAGTGGGTCGCTTAATATCATCACTGGTGACAGCAACCAGGGTCTCTCAGGAGATATTTACTTGAAGACAGGTTCACTTTTTGGCTCGGAATATCACAAGACGAAGGCTGGGTCAATCATCGCCGAAGTAGGGGTTGGAAACGCTGGTGATGGTGGTGACGTTGGACTTATCGCAGGACATACCACAGCAAGGAAGGCATCTGGTGGATTTGGTAAGATCTTCTTCACGTAACCTCTCATGAATTAAATCACTATTTATCTAATGGTACATGTTTTTCCTCACTCATAGCAATGATCACCGGTGGTGATGGTATGTCTACTGATACCTACAAAGGTGGAAACGGTGGCGATGTTGTACTGGAAGGAGGAAAAGGGCATGGAAGAAACAAGAACCCATACAACCATGGCGGTAATGTAAAGCTTTATGGTGGATTGTCACATTCAGCTATTGGTGGCTCAATACATCTAATAAGTGGAGATGGTCCAATCTCATCTGGTAAAGTAATCATGTCAACAGAGACCTCAGAAAACTATGAAGATTCTGGAGATATTGACATTAGTTCTGGAGGATCCGATGAGACTGAAAGAAGTGGTAACATTCTCATAAATGCTGGAAAAGCAAACAATAAAGGTGGGATGCTTCAGATTAGTGCTGGTGATACAGAAAGTGGTTCTGCTGCTGAAATTAGAATGGGAAGTGGTGCTGAACGTGGCAATCGATTTACAAAAAAGTTCAGGAATGGTGGAAATCTTGAGGTAACTGCTGGTTCATCGGAAGAAGACATGGTACATGGCGGATCCATCGTCCTTAAAAGTGGAAAAGGTGGTGCAGAAGCATTGAATGGAAACGTTCAAATCATAAATGAAATCGATGTCTCAAAAAATTCAGAGGCTGATATTATCTTTGGAACCCAAAAAATCACCGAACAAAGACCTTCATACTCATTCAGGATAAAGACAACTAAATCTGGAAGTTCTTTAATTGCAAGTGTTCCTGTTCAAGTAACACATATTCAATATTCTTCTGACGAAAGAATAAAAACAGAAATACAACCTGTAAATGTAGACGACCTGCTCGATCGCTTTCAGAAACTTGAGTATAGCGAATATGGGTATACACTTGACTGGAGAAGAGTACGGGGAATCAACGAAAAACGAGTTCGAGGAGTGATCGCGCAGCAGGTACAAAAAATTTTTCCTGAACATGTCTCGAGATATGAACAATACCATTTAGAAGATAAAAATTTTCATCTTGAAAATTTTCTTCAAGTTGACAAACAAGCATTGGTTTTAGATTTAATTGGAGCATTTCAATCTTTACATAGAAGATTAACAGTAAACAAACCAGATAATTCCTCAACAGGACACGTCGAAATAAAAAGTGATGAAAACAAAAGAAACATAAATAATGAATACCAAACAGGAAACGTAAATATATCGAGCGGCAAAAACATTCATGGAAAAAGCGGAAGTGTAAATATTTCTACAGGTGCCTCATTAAACTCCTCAGGAACAGCTGAAATCAAAACAGGAAATACACGCGCCGGAAACAGTGGAAGCTTATCTTTGAGTAGCGGAAATGCGGCTGGTGGAACTGGTGGTGCGATCTCAGTAAACGTCGGTACAGGCGATACTGGAATAGGTGGCAACCTCGACATGACTGCAGGAGACTCTTCTGGCGACGATGGCGGGCAGGTATCTATAACGAGTGGAAGCTCGTCATCAGGCGATGGTGGCCAGGTATCAATCGAGGCGGGCTCCGGTTCCGTACTCGGAGGCTCCATGTCG
>Ga0209092_10003060_pt1 | contig 14836 bp, 8 predicted proteins | sample FraStrMetagenome_FD_187446 | JGI IMG/M metagenome (GOLD analysis project Ga0209092, IMG submission 187446) | Marine eukaryotic phytoplankton communities from Arctic Ocean - Fram Strait ARC3M Metagenome (SPAdes) (version 2) | ecosystem: Environmental > Aquatic > Marine > Oceanic | place: Fram...
TTAGGCTAAAAAAATTAGACGAATAAAATAGACGTCTTGTTTTTTGGACAATTTTCACAAACGTCTATTTTGGAGTCTATTTTTTCATAACAAATGAAACCTAAATAGCATCCAAATAGACCCCAAAAAACCTTAATTACATCATATGTGGTGCACCCAAAACAGAGGCTTTATGTACTAAATTTGTAAATTTTGATGCTATGTAAAAAATAGAAGCCAAAATTTACCGCATGGACGGGCCTAAGTTATGGGTATTATGGGTTGAATAATTTTCCTATCTGCTGATACAAGTCCTAAACGATTCTATGCAAGCTCAAGAAAGGTTGGAATGAATGAATCGATCTCTATGGAAGATTGACTTGTTTGTGACCCAAAAATGTTCTTTAGATAATGATGATCAGCAAACTTTTCATTCCCGTGTGAAAACTCACAACAAAAAATTGGTACGAAATTATCGTAGCAGGAAATTTATTAGAATGGTTTATATATGCTACATAGTATATAGTATATATTGTATATTGTAACCTACCAAGATTACTGTAGCTAGGTGAGGTTCATTCTCCGTATGATTTCATAACAGAATAGCAAATCACATTAGTCGTACAAATTCCCTCTATCGATTGAGGATTGAATACTCCTAAATATCCAAGAATCAAACTGCTGAAGTGATCCAAAAATTAAAATCGGAATTCTTGGTGTCAAACTCAAAGAGATTGCATATCAAGAATCAAGATCAGTTCGAGCTTTTCCATTTTATAACTCTACAGGGCTTTCAAAGAATTTGCCATTTTCTTAGTGATACCTTTCTCTAGGAGACCAATTTTTCTTCCATTCGAAAGAGAAATACTTGATTTCACAAAATGGCATACAGGATAAAAAATGTACGGTATCAGGTGAGACTTTTTGGAGGAGGGTTGATAAAAACATGTCTTTTTTCCTGAATTAAAATATCCTTTACCTAATTTCATTTTTCTCTTGAATAAGGATGAAGTTAGAAAAATACTTTTACAGAATGAAAATGGGCCATGTCCTCTTCTTGCGGCAGCAAATGCACTGCTTCTGCGTGGCGTAATAGAGCTCCCAGCTTCTTCACTAAGAAGCAGAGTAGTAAGTATAGAGGAGTTGGTGACAATTTTTGCTGATAGAGCCCTAAAGAAAAATGATTCATGTCAAACGGATATTGATCTCCAAAATGAAATGACAGAAGAAGAGAAAGAAGCTATGATACTGCGAAAGACACAATCTCAACATCAAATTGATGAGCTTATGGAAATTTTACCAGGTCTTCAGTATGGCATGGATATCAATCCAAAATTTATGCATGGTCCCGAGGGATATGAATACACAAAAAATCTAACTGCGTTTGATCTTATGGGTGTTGATTTATTCCATGGTTGGCTTGTGGATCCAAAGGATAAGACTGCTGAGATTATTGGTAACAAGACTTACAACGAGTTGATAGAAGTAGTTGTGAAAGGCAAAGATGGAGAGGAAGAAATCAATAAATTTCACGGCTTCATTAAAGAAAAACAAAAATCTTTGAATGATATTGGAATAGCAGAGTCTAACAAAGTATCTGAAGATGATGAAGAAAAAGTACAGGAAAAAGTACAGGAAAATGTTCAGGAAAATGAAGAATTAAATGTAAATAAGGAGGAGGAAAAAAAAAGTGAACAGCAAGACTTGGAAAAGGCTCTGGATGGAGATACCGAAAAGAACAAGGAACAAAGTGATGGTGATCCTGTACTTCACTTGAAAGTGGAAATAAAAGAACTTGAACAAAAGTGTTTTCAATTGCAGGAATTAGCGACAAAGGGGCATGTTGTAGAGATCTTTTTGAGAGAAACCGGGCATCAGCTAACCAGATATGGACTTGAAAAATTGCATGAACATATGCAAGAGATGGGAGTGTGCGTTTTCTTTCGAAATAATCATTTTTCTACAATGACCATGTTTGAAGGACAGCTTTTTCTCCTTGTGACTGATTTAGGTTATGCCACTGTTGACGAAGTTGTGTGGGAAAAACTTGATGCCATAGATGGGAACACAGATTATTTCAATTCTTTCTTCTTGAAAACAGACCCTGGAGATGATTTTATTATGGAATCTGGATCAACATTAACTCCTGAACAAATGATGGCTCAAAGAGGCCAGTCTGAAATTGATTATGAATTAGCATTATCCTTATCAAAGCATAAGAATAGTGTATCTGTAGATGAAGAAGCTTTACAAGCTGCAAAAAATTTATCGTTGCAAGAGTGGAATAAAAATTCAGCCTCTTCACAAAACAGTGGTAAGACAGCTGTATCTTCCAATCCTCAACATGATGCTGCTGAGCGCGATAGACAAATTGCCCTGTCTTTACAAGCACAGTATGAAGGACAGGATGCGAGTGAAAGACTTGCAAGGCAATTGCATATGGAAGAAAGGCAGCGTCAGGAAGAAATGCGCATCGCAAATGAAGGAAGGAGAAAGCAGTCAAAATCAGAATCAAGCTGTGTTATTTCATGATTTTGGTTTCAAGGCAATTTATGCCATCGTTTTTTAAGACCATACAATTTTGAGTTATCGACAAAGGGAAATCAATAACTAAAAAAGCTAAATTTTAATAATTGTAAGATTTGTCCTCACATTTCTAATTAATATTCTCGACAATTGTTTGTTTCATGACAAAAGCCCCATCGTCTTCACGAGAGCATGAAATGGAATTGTTTTTTAGGGTTGATTGGAACTTCTGCTGACGTCATTTATATATGGCTATTTTTTGAAGAACTTAGTTCTCGGCTCTCCTCAATTTAAAAAGTCAGCAATTTTCCGTTTATTTTTTCCAACCACACGATAAACACACGATGCAAGAACTATGAAATGCTAACATCCGGGATTCTCTCTAGAAATGTTTGCGATTCAGCAGCCGCTTAACGTGATGTTCCACCCTCCTGCGCAAACGATGATTTCTTGCAACTATTTGATGCTAGAAACCACACAGCTTTTGCTGTGGGAAAAGACTATTTGAGACAAAAACTCAAAAACTCACATCGTGTCTTTCTCTGAGTTTTGGCATATAATTTAGTTGTTGAAAGATGTAAAGAAAAACATATCAAGTCAAGTTCAGGAGGAAGTACAATAGCAAGTGGTTGGAATTAGATTTGATTAAAGAATATCTGAATCCATCTAAAATTGAATGAGAGTAGGCAGTAGGGATGGGATATTTCAAAAAGTATATAGAGCAAATACCCGCAAAATCATTTAATATTGAAATAGCGTCGGGGCATCATTTAGGATACATATGGTAAGAAGATATTCTTCTAAATTTTTTGTTTGAGTTTTGGGCTAATACCACTTTACTTTGCAGGATGAGATCGGGATTCGGAGGTTGACTCAACGACATTATGGTCACCCGTTATAAGGTCTTGAAGAGGATTTTCATCTAGCCATTTTTTATAATCGTCAGTTCTTCTGACTGTTATAATCATTCGAGCCCTCCTGAGCTCTTTTCCGCTTGGAGCTGAATCTTTTGATTTACCAAAAGATCGTCCTTGCGATTGTGATATCTCAGACGACATCGCCATAGTTGTCGACACCGGTTTTGAAGGGAGTATCGTAGCTGCAGATACTGCACCTTGTTTAGAAGCAGTTACAGGTGTTGGATGAGAAACAGATGAAGGTCCTGCCTTCAGGTCTACCGTACCCGCGACTGCTGTATTTTTCTTCCTTTTTGGGCCGACCGCGACATAAGAAGTTTGTATTCTGCGTAGTAACAAAGTGAAGTTCATGTTGAAAAAGTGAGGGATATTTTGTACCATAAGAGACTTAAAAATGTACGATAGTTGTAGCTTACCTGATTATGGTCGCGAGTTTAGACCGCTCTAGTAAATGAGCAGCATCAACAGCAGATACTATTGCACCCTCCAGCGCAGACAAATCACACATTTCATCTGTAACCAAAAATTTTCGAGCAAGGTTGAAGAAAGCAGCAGGCCCTTTAGAGGCACTGACAGCTATAACTTGTCTGGGTCTTTCTTCGGTCTGATCGCTTAGTATATCGGAAGCTGTTCTAGTGTCTTTCGGTCCTTTTACACTAGATTCTTTCAACGTTCCAGTCTTAGAAGGGTCTTTTGTCGTTTGCTTTGTTTCAGTTGGTCCCTTGCCTTTTGTTTCACCAACTTGTGATAAAGTTGTCTTAATTTCTTGTGAAGGTTCTTGCTTTTTCCCTTGAGTGTCTGGCCAAGATTTAGGCTTGTTTCCTCCCCCCCCTTCCGTTGACATTCTCTTGCGAGCAATCGTCTAGCTAACTTTCTGTGTTCCAGATCTTTTTATCACAGAGACCAGGAGTAAGACATTATTTTCGAGCAAACGTTCAGTTTTCTATTTCTTTTGCAACACTAGTAAGCAAAAAAAGATGTTCCTTTTTAGGTTTATATCTATAGCTACCTTCGACTGAAAGCTCTAGTCGACCTACCTGATGATATGTCGTTAGGGGGGGAAGGGGTCTGGTTCAAAGTTGTGAAGCATGGTTTTTACAGAAATTATTTCCTAATTTTCACTCCTACGTAGATCTCTTTATCGACGTGCAGAATAAATTAGAATTTGGATGTGTCTCAAGTTGAGCATATCTTCTTCATCCATTTAAATTCGTACGTAGAGACTACTACATATAATTTCATTCTTGATCGACGATCCTTTGTTGATTGAAGCCTGAAATTGTTTCCTCTGTTGACGTCAATCGTTTAGCCTATCTGACGTCATAGTTGCCTGCATACACGTACAAAAATCTTTGTGCCTCAAGTAACCCGGGTCAATTCATTATTTGGAATGTATATCGTCATGTTGTCATTGGGATCGAGTCAACAATTGGAATGAACCCACAACCTTCATGAATAATATCAAACCAGAATTGAACATTCAACAAATGGGGGCTAACAAAAATTGGAAGTTCAATCATGTGTTCTCTCTCCGTAAACCATAGAATTTAAAGTTGAGGTCAAAAAGATTCTTATGTTTTTCACTAGTTTTAAGTTGAAGCCAACGTGATTTCGTTTTAAGATGGAGTCATCATAACTACATCAATGACATCAATCACGTAATTGGGCCGTTTTAAATTTCACGGATACATTATTTCTATACAATGCAATATCTTTTCTACAATTGAAAGCTTTTCGCGTAAAACTTTCTTACTTAAACTAAGGCTAACGTGGAATGCTTTCCACATAAATGAATTTAGCTCAAAGCCACTTGCACAAATGTAATAACTCCATTGGATTAACGAAAAGTGAGTAACTTCATGTTCTTTCAGCTTGGTAGTTTTGGCTATCTTCTGAACATATTCGTCCTAATCTAACTTTATTTGGATCAATTTTGAGTTCCTTGAATCTTGCAATAAATAAACACGCGAATGAAATCGAACATGTTTAATTAGAAAATATATGACGAAAACAAATTTTAATGGCAAGAAAGTTCCTTTATTTGAGTACTAACACGATAATTGGTACTGCTGTGTTCGAATGATACATTCTATTTTGTGGTGAAAGAAGTTAACTTTTCAGCAAAATCACAATATACATACTCTTGTTCCATGAGTGTGGTTTATGTTTTTTATGTGTCCATGTTTTCAATTTGCATCTTTGACAAAGTGAAGGAGTACTACCTGAAAGAGCGTTCGTGGGACTATCTCAGTTCAATAATGCCACGTTCCTCTAGAAACAACACAGCAACAACAACAACAGTAATACTTCATATTTTTTTCCCCCTGAAATATTTTCTTATTCTGCAAAAAGAAAAAAGAAAATAGGGTGCAGAAAAATAATACCAGAATTCGGTTACAATGCAAATTTAAATAAAGTGTGCAAAATCGGCCTAAATAGGTCCACAACATAAGTCCCGTCAACTTGAAGAGAAAACTTCCTACTTATATGATGTAATTAAAATTCAAATTTTAACATATAATTTACATCATTATGGACATCATAATGTATTCCTACATAAGTAAAAGGTTCATAATAATTGAGAATTCAATAATAGAAATTAAACGGAACGCATGTCACACGAGTTAGTTTGAGTTCCTACATAATTTACGGCTCAACAACAACGACTACCTCCTAAGAACATTTCTCTCATCATCCTTCATAGGATTAGGTAATGCTACACGGGATCGAAGGGAGTATACATGATTCAGCACGCCGAACTCATTTAAACATCTGAGAGCAACCCTCTCTTCATAAATCATTCATTTGACATATATCGTGACAAACTTCAATATTCTCAACAAAAATCTTTTCAAGCATCATGGTTCGAACGAAGAAAAAACCAATCCTCAAACCTATTAACACTACTTTATTATCCACTTCTTCTTCTACCAACACAAGCCCTCAGAATAGTCCTACTGAAGCAAGTGCTACAAGCCAAATAAGTGGCCCATCACAGTTCTCTTCAACACGATCAAGGGCCAATGAATTAATTAGACGGCGTTACAAATATGACGAGAACACAATTGTACCTCTTCTCGCTGGTAGATCAACTCATTTACCTGGGAATACTTGGTATCAAGACTGGATTGAATGGATGAAAAACAATCATATTTTACTAGGTATTTGCCTTCACCACCCTCTTCACCCGCTTGGATGGGAAAAACGATTTGTTGCATTGATTGGTAGTATTGCATTTGGATTATCTTCCACGACAGTAATGTATTTATGGGATGTTTATGATCCAGAGCGGATGCGGGAGACCCTGTTTTATGTTCCTTTCATGGATGGCAATTTTGTTGTTACGAAGGGAATGCTTCTTTTATGGAGTTTAGGAGGAGCAGCTCACTCAGCTTTTGATCTAATGGTTTGGTACATAATGGCATGGTACGTCTTTTTCATCATTTTCATGTCATTTTGATTATGCTAACGGAGATTGAAGCAAAAAAAAGAAAAAACGTTCTTCTGTTATATGCACTGATTTTCTATTCTTTCTGTTTGGTATGAATTCCGTAGTTCATGCTGTCATCCAGGGGGTTGTTGTTATCGAGATAAATCTAAATCTAATATGGGTAATATGGATGAAAGTAGTGTCAATTCTGCATCACTGGATCTAAGCAGAAAATCTACTAGTAATGATGGTGCATCCATCAAACCAAAATCCCGTAGGCAAAAATTCCAAAATATTGGCTTTTACTTTGTACTTCCAATAATATTTGGTTTGGTTGCTATCATGACTTTATCCGTTCTCATACGAGCTTCTATTGAAAGGCGTGATATAGGTAATGATGATGGATTGAATAATGATGATTTGAATGATGATAACACCGAGGATACATCCTGGTCATATCCTTGGCGACATGTTAATATGGAAGGCTTGAATGTTGAATCATTTTCATTTTTATCAGAATATATCATACTGCTTGTTCTCTCTTGGTTTGCTTACTATCCAATAGGTGTGACAGTATTTTTTACAGGAATTTTAGGTTGTAATGGAAGTATTCCAGGATTGGGTGGTAGGCCACATGATAAGGCTCAGGTGGAAAAGAAGTTATTGAGAGGGGACCAACCTTCAGAGATAGAGATTATTTGATATTTTTATAGTAATTACTTGACAACAAAAATATGTTTGAATTTTAAACAAGAATATATTAAATCGTATTTAGATTGTTGTAAAGATCTCTTCAGTTATGAAGTTGGCGTTCTTTTCCTCATTAGAAATATAATCAGACATCAAACGAATGCATTGACAGGCTTGAAGAATCTAAGTATTTTTTCTTTTGATAACTTTTGCAAAATATTGGTGTCGACTTTTTTTCCATTAGAAGAAAATGTAAAAGGAAGTTCTATGACCCATGGGTCAACTAAAGGGACATTAATATTCCTAGTCACGTACATCTATACCTATTTCTACTTCCATTCTGTCTATGCCTGAGGATACGTGATTGGACATACAAAAGGGATTGAGCTATAATTTCTCAACTGCTGATTCCGCAACGTACGATTCATTATTTTAAGTTCTCGATAAGATTTCTGTACTGCGATTACACATGCGGGAAGGTCATAATTGTTCATTTACATGTCTTATTACATGTCTTATTACAAATTCATTATACGGTACTGCTGAACGTAATTCTACTTGTTTATTGACGAAATCAATAGTCCCGAGTCCATCTCAAAACACCACGACAACCCTTTCATCATTTTAATTCTATTTCGCATTCTCAGCATTCAATATTGAGCCGATCAAAACACAAGAGCTTAGAGATATAGTGTAGCCTTATAATACAGTTCAAGAAATCGGTATAGCTATTGAACGAAAATGTCACAAAGCCTGATGAAAAGACGTTCTAATGCCTCTAACTCCAACCCTCCTGCACAACATAACCTGAACGATGACATGACTATAGACGACGAAATGTCCGCTTCCGTACCTAGATCTATACCAGCACCTACAAATTTTAACAGCAATGCATGGGACGCAACCAGTATGATAAGTGCAGGTACAGCAGGTGGAGGACATGATGGAGATGATGAAACACTTCCTACCTTGGCTAGCAGAGGAGTAGAGAGTTTGTTTTTTTCTGGATTGACCAATATTGATGAAAATCGTCCTCTCAGAGGCATTAATCATTTTGCACGAGCTGCTAATGCGAACGCTGGAGGAACGGGTAATTCTGCATCAACGCCTGTAACTAAAAATATGAATAAACTGGAAGAAAGATCTATTGGAAGAGTATCTATGGCAAAATCAGTTATGAGTGGAGTAAGAGGGGTGGCAAATAGATCCATTATAAGTTCAGCTACAAGTGTCCATAGCAGTGGAACAAAAAGTGTGCGAAGTGTCTTTACTGAAAAAAAACAGGAGGATATAGATCGTTTGTTTGAGGATTTGCTTGGCCAACCTGCCCAGAGCAACGATACAGAATCACAGGTTTCTTCTGTGATGAGCAGTGTAATGCCCATCTCTGGTGCTTCTATCGGCCTACGTAGAGGAGGCGTTACTGAAGTTTCTCAACGAAACACAAGTGTTGTAAATGGTAGCAACAATAATAGCAGCAATGGCAGTCATGTGTCTCAGTCTTATTCCCACAATCAATATATTTTTGATCAGAGTAAAGGTAACGGAATGGGTGGCCGATCTGAACATGAATTGATTTATGGAGATGATGATTCTACCAAAAAATTAAATTATTCATTGTTAGATCGTTTTTCAAGATTCTATCGAACTCGCAACAATCGAATGCTTCATATTCGTGCAGGATTCATTTTACTCTTTCTATGCAGTATCATGTTTATCGTGCTTCAAACAACTGCTGTACAAGAACATAACCGGGAACAAATGAAGAAATTAAGAGATGAATTTGTGATCGAGCGGGCTATTCGACCAAATTATATCAGCGACCGGTCAGCAGAAAATAATGCAGTGTTGAATAGTTCTCCAAATTCTTTGGATACTAAGAAGAGTGATACAGTCGTAGTTGTTGACAGCACAGCTGATCAGGATAATATGGAGGATCATGGTAAACACACTCATCTTGTCGACGAAGTTTTTGGCAAAACTAGTGAAACTGATAATTCTAATATTGCTGGAAAGAATCAAGCATTACTAGATGAAGGAGGATTTCAAAAAGATACAGGACCCACTGATCTTCTACCTGTTCGCGAAAAAACAGCAAGTGATCTTGGAGGTTTAAATTCTGATATAAAAATTCCTGAATCATTCAATAATCTAGTAGATGTTTCACAGGGTCGCCCACCTCACAGAGAAATGCCTTTCTTTTGGCAAGGTACGTACAAAAATTTATTCTTTCCATTATTTACAATAATTATTGATTCAGTATGTTGAATTTGTGCAAATTTTTAAAGTTCCAAGAGCTGGAGGTGGTACCTTAAGGCAGATATTAAGTGAATGCATGGGTGCAGTACTTGCTGCTGAACCGGGTGGACAAAGTCCTTTCGCTGGTGATAATGTAAGTTCTATAGAAGTCGTGAAAGTAAATCTATTATTTTTATCATGTTATGCTGTTACTAATTCTGATGCATTTATGATTAATATCTGTGTAACCAATGCAGTCGATCGAAGTGGTCCAAGTAGGAAAGGGAATGTTCGTAAATGTTGATACCACTTTCTTGGGTGGAATTGAGCGCGCTAAAGAACTCAAACTTCTTGAATCTCGTAGGGCCGATGTTCTTGTATCACCGTATGTCTTTGAAACATCCACAATATTCACACCCGAGCACAATGGACGAATGTTTGCTTTCATGCGTCATCCTATCGAACGATGTGCAAGTATTTACGCGTATAAAAAAACCATCGACCCAGAAATTGCCAGTATGTCTCTCCTTGATTATGCAAGAAGTGGCAGGGTTGAAAATAATTGGATGACTAGATTCTTAAGTAACCAATTGACTGGAGAATTGACATTTGATCATGTTGTGATTGCAAAAGAAGTACTACGAACTAAGTGTCTCATCGGATTAAAAGAATTTTTGTGGGCTTCTATTAAAAGGTATGAACACTTTTATGACTGGAGCTACACTACAGATCCAGCAACTCAATACGAATGTCGAAAAAAGAAGCTACTTGAAGATATTGATTTAAATGAGTATGAACAACCGGTTGTGGAGGAAGGTACACAGGAGTGGACCATGTTGTTATGGCAAAACAAATTTGATATGAAATTATACAAATATGCACAGGAACTTTTTCAAGAGCAGTTGAAGCTTTTTCCAGATGGTTACCAATAGTGATTGAGGTAATGAATAAATCTTACTTTATCTGAAATTAATAACATTATATGAAACCAAACAAGCCATCATTTCTCGTAATAATGTCCTACCACTGTTTCCACGTCTGGAGTTTCATTTTTAATCTACAGCTTAATACAGAATGACTTCAAAATGTATTTCAATCGGCAGGGAAACAGAGACAAATTAGAAAATAATTCCATAATAGCTCTAAAACTTCATTCTTTAATGGTTGACGATTTGTGCTTTATTTTTTTGTTTCGAAAACTGTGTCCATGTTTTACAATCTTTTTAAAGCACATAATTTGTCTGAAAGGAGTACAATTGTTAGTCCCGTACTTCGTACGTAAATCTTAATCTGAATTCTCCCTCCGAACTGACTGCTGCTGACTTTTTCATCTCAGCAAAAAAAGCAACAAAGCGAACAAAGTATCAATATTACAACCAGTAACACAACCCATGACTGAGGGTCCAAATGAGACTTGCAAACCATCAACAATTAAATAATGAAACGACAGAGATGCCCACCTCCTCGCTTATCATGGCCTGTCTCTAAACCATTGACTGTTACAAATGAGAGTAAGGAACACAAAATTCCCGCCAATTATGATTCATTGCATACCCATAATCATGATTCAAATCAACCCATTTCACTTCGAGAATCCAGCACGAGACAAAATACAACTCACTATCCAAATTCCAAATATATAAAAAATCGCCACTCAAAACGCAATTCAAATTCGAGACAAAACAGAAATTATGATGCAAGAATGTGGACGGAGAAATATTCTAATCTAGAAGAATCAAAAGATTTGTGCCTTCAACCCCGAAAAATCAAGGAAGTGAAAGCATGGATTGAATCGGCTCTTTCAAGTAGTAATAAAGATGCTAGTAAATTTCTTTTATTGGTCGGAAGTCCTGGTATTGGTAAAAGCACAATGTGTCATGTGCTTGCGAAAGAATTAGAATTGGGTCTTCTTGAATGGAGTGATGCACAAAGTAGCATTGTTTCTCATACAAAGTATGAATCTAGCAGCTCTTTATTGTCATTCAATTACCAATCATCATTGAGCTCCTTTCAAGAATTTTTACAGAGTGCTGCGAGTGGTTGTGGTTCACTCGATCTTGCTAGACCAGCAGCTAATACTGCAATGACAACTTACATAGATAAGCAAAAGAGGGGATATTTATTATTGATTGACGAGGTAAGTTCAATTTAAATAACGTCTTTCGTTCTAGCTAAGATCCTCTTATTGAGTTATCTATTTTTTGAGTCAGATACCACATTTATTTGATACAACATCTGAAGAAAAATTTCGGTAAGTTTAGTTCAATGAAGAATTCCAAAAAGAAATCTCATTTTACTATTATTTAGAAGCAAGCTTACCTAATCCTATTCTTTAAAATGAACAAAAGCGTCATAATGGAAAATCATATTCAAGTGTCACGTTATCCAACAATTCTTATATTTAGTAATGTATCAGAAGGGAAAGCGAATCCTTCGGACTTGGAAAAACTCATCCATTTAACAACGCTGTATGATCCATCCAAAGTAAAAATAATACAATGCAATCCCGTGACTCAATCAAAAATGAAAAGATGCTTAGAAAGTATTGCTCGTAAGGAGCGTCTGAAAATACCACCAGGTGTATTAGATCAAATCTACATAAACAGTGGTGGCGATTTAAGAAATGCAATAATGAGTTTGCAGTTTCATCTCGTAGGTAGCCAAAAAAAGTTTTTACAGAAAAATATGCATGGAAAAAATACAAATCAATTTGAACGAGATAAAAAGTTATCAGCCTTTCACGCTCTGGGAAAATTATTATATGCCAAGCGAGTGTCGCCATACTCATCAAATGATAGTAAAGAAACGCCCAAGGTATCCATAAAGTATAATGATGAAAAATTCCTTTCAGATCCTCCGCCTCTTCAATTTGTACCCGAGGAGGTTATACAAGCAAGTGAGATGAATTTAACGGGAATTATTTCGTTTTTGACGTATCATAGTCCAAGCTTTTACACCGATATTGAAGAATTAAGTGACTCTTTTGAACTGTTTTCGGATGCCTCAATATTATTGGATAGAAAGTTTAACGTGAGTTTCATAAAAAGCATTTGATAGCTAATGATTCTTTTCTTCATCCGATAATTTTCTGACAGCAAAGTGCTTCTACTTAATGTGCTGTCCACAAATAGTCTCAAAGAGATCAATCAGACAAAGTCTTTCCTTCTGAATATGTGTCATCCATAGCTGGTAGATCAGTTGCAAAAACGAATAAACATCCCACTCCCTCCAAATTTAGAGCTTTAGAGGCCCCAAAAGTTTATGATGTATTACGAAAGCGCAATTGGAATTGTATCAAAATTGATAAATTGCAGCTTCGGTTGTTTACCAATGAATCAAGACACGAAACTTGTGGAAACAATCATGGAGCAATACTTCCTTTCAATTCACCCATCGGATCTTCGAAGTCATTTGTGACAAATGATCTTCATTTCATAAGGATAATTTTTCCCAAGAAAATAGATTCTACGTTGAAGAACCTGTATTCGATCAACATGAAAGTGACCAAACAAGAACACAAAAATGATGCACAAGAAACTAATACACAAACGGCAATTATTCCAGAAGATGATATAGTTGATGATGAAGCCGACTTTGCTACCAGTGATTTTACCATCTTAGATGGACACGAGAAAAATGTACAAAATTCTATCATTGTCATAGATTTGTAGCCAAAATCAGTTTTGCCTTACCATATGTCAATAAAAATTGCATGTTCACATCATTTTATTTCATTTCACTTCAACCTTGTTGAATTGTTCATCTTACAAGCATACACACCTAATTGTTTCTTGAAATCGCATAAATTATCTTTTCAATTTACGTCATAGATCTAGCAATTTATAGATAAGAAAAAGAAACTTTCCTTGAGAAACGTTTTGGTCGTCCTTATTCATAATGAAATCATTGTAATTTTAGGTAGTGAACTAAATTTACAAGGAATAAGAAAACTCTCAACTTTGATTATGTGAGGGCCTTTACGTTCTGTTCGTTCTTTGCGAAAGCAACTCATATCGACTAACTAGTTAAATGCAGTTGTTTCAATATTCTTCAAGAATAAATTAAAACCGAGCAGTGTTATACATTCTTATTCATCCTAAAATGTTTTTTATCAGCCCATTTCCAGACATAATTATAGCTTTGTCCCTAATTGTTTTTTTCTGCCATTTTAATCAGCTTCGGCAACTCGTGATTGTGTAAAAATAGACCATATCTGTGTATGCAAATATGCTATCTATCTTGAAATAAAATAGTATCGATTGAAGGTGATAGTGTACATTACAACAGTGTACATTATATGATTATGACGATAGAGATAAAGTAATATGATTTACAATATTCTCAATAAAGGAACACAATCTTTAAAAGCATCATCTCCAATTCAAAGCGTTCAAATGGTGCAGCTTGTTTCTCTACCATTAAAGAAAAGAAAGCTGAGGCATTCTATTTCCAATAATCTAAATGGATTTGATCATTTCTCTTCTGAAGCAAAAGTATCCAATACAGTCAGGCAAACCGTATATCTGAAAGAGACTTTCGTATTATTGAATCACTCTAACAATGAAGTGGAAAGATCATCTTTAGAGTGTAAGGGTTTCAAGAAACGCAAGCTTGAGCCTGAAATTGTGTTGAAAGATCAATGTCCACGGTGGTTTGAAAGATATGAAGAGCTAAAAGAATTTCAAAGAGAAAATGGGCATTATCACGTACCACAAAGATATTCTTTAAACAAAGCTCTAGGGAAATGGGTACATAATCATAGGCATATGGCAAGGCACGGTTTGGGTAGCAGAAATATGATGCGTTTTCAAGCACTAGAAAGAATTGGATTTTGGCTTGATCCTCCTGATAAGCTTGAGCATATTTGGAACAAGCGGTACAAAGAGCTTCTTGAATACAAAAAGAAGTACGGCAACTTTAGGATACCACAAAGATATCCACTGAATCGATCTCTTGGTATTTGGGTACACAGGCAAAGAGGTGAATTAAAAAAGATGTTTCAAGGAAAAACATCAAGAATGACTTCACCACGAGCAAGAAAGTTGTTAGAAGTAGG
>Ga0209092_10003062_pt1 | contig 14830 bp, 11 predicted proteins | sample FraStrMetagenome_FD_187446 | JGI IMG/M metagenome (GOLD analysis project Ga0209092, IMG submission 187446) | Marine eukaryotic phytoplankton communities from Arctic Ocean - Fram Strait ARC3M Metagenome (SPAdes) (version 2) | ecosystem: Environmental > Aquatic > Marine > Oceanic | place: Fram...
GAATTTCCATATGCTCCTGAATTACAAGCGTTCTTCATGGCATTGCAGGGTTGCATGGCAGTACGAAATGGACGTAATAAAGATAAGAAAATGAATTGGTTTCATGCTTTTCTACTCAGCGTCTTTAGTGGATATTCCGGTGCAATCTTTACTTTTTTCTTGCTTGGAAAACCATCTTCCATGCTCGCGAATGACTTGAATATCGCAGGTTGTATTATTACCTTCATCATTGTGAACTACACTCCAGGAGATATAGGCTACAAATTGAGTAAATCTTTACCTGTTGTTCTTATTACCACAATGTTTGCACAGCTCTTTCGTGTAGGAGGGGTATGCGGTTTCACTGCCATGGGATTCGAAGCATTCAAAGACAAACCCTCTGCATACTATCCTATCCCGGTGTTTGGTCCAGTAGTGTACGCCACAATGTTGGGTAATATGGGAGGCTTTTTCCTCAAAGGTTTTGACAAATACTTAGAAAACGGAATGCCATGGCCATTTCAGAATGGTCTACTTTGTGCCTCATTTTATCACTTTTTCCTCCATGATCAGACTGGATTTATTGGAGTTACCTTACGCTCTGCCATTGACAAGGTGGATTTCATTAAAATGGGTCTGGATGATAAAACTTTTGCACGTGTGATGGTTAGCATATTCATGCATGTAAGTGGAGTTTTGCGACTTCCTGCTTTCTACGGTCCTTCTTCCAGTCCTTTCAATATTACACACAAATATCTCCCAGACCTATATAACCAAAGTACACAAACAAAAAGTAAAAGTGCATCTTCTTCAAAGAAGCAATCAAAAAAGAAGAAAAACTAATAGATACCACGGATAGCTAAAGTTCTTCCCAGTTAGATTGATTAGCATGATCTTTGAAGAAACAGATGGATGACGTTCTGCAAAACTGATTTTATTTTTATGTGCCAAAATATTATTGCGACAATAATTAGAAAAGAAGAATAGCATCATGATGTGTCTTCCAAACCTTACACATGAGAATCATCAGCATCTCTCTAATTTGCAGAGTAGATGTAAAATGATTTTATGCAAAGAGAATTAAACAGCAGTTACATTTACATTTCACTTGCGATTTTTTAAGTTTAAATTACTTATATATTAAAGTTAAAAGATCAATGGTGTCTACACATACTATGAAACTTCAGTGAGCATAGAAATTACTCTAGCATAAGATCAGAAGTCCATTACCATCGAAACTTATGTACATCTCCAAAACTTTGACTATGAAATAGTCACATTTATTCATGGACTTGTTGTATCGTCATTTTCTACTATGGAGGTTCAGAAATATTATGTACAAAACTTGTCATCTCTATTGCGTCAAGTGAACCAAGATTTTCCTCATCAATTCCTTAACAGCAACATATGACTTTATGAAAAATACACGGAACCTCCAAATTTGTTTAAAATAAAATTTGCCGTCTTTAAAAAGTGGATAGTTTTGCTACTATATGTTTTGCGAAAGTATAGTTGCGCTAGAATGGTGTAACATAAAATGTTGAGTATTTTCTCTAATTTGATGTCAGTCCCAAAACATAATCCATAATTGTTTACTTACAAGTTGTGCTGCATTTTTATTCAGTTCCTCTAGCAAGTCGCGTCGTTCAGTTCCCTCGGGAACTACGTCTAGGGTAGTTTGGACAACATAGTTAGCGTATGCATCGCGGACCATTAAAAGAACAATACTATGATTTCCAATCTCGGAATCATTCTCTTTGGGCGGCTGTGTTTTATGTGTTGCAAAAGTGTGATTACTAAGCGCTCGTCTCAGAGAAGATAAATAGTTTATAAAATTCAGGTAGCTTACCTTAAGCATTTCCCTGACGATTGCATTTCTTTGACTTGATGATCCATATTTAAGTAGTTTTTCAACAACATTACTCGCAAATTTTTGCCTTGACATGGAAAGCAAACCATTCTCAATCACTATTTCTAGAATAGAGTCTCTGTCGGAGCTTCTACCGAATTGTAACACGTGCTGAATGACGTAATTCCCATATTGATCATCTAGCAAAACTCGGTGTGAAGACTTTACCTGGTCCAAAACTTTCACTCTTTGTTCATCAACACAATGTTCTAGCATTCGTTGAAGTACTCGACATCCATAAGGATGACAAGAGAGCGCCTCCACATTTGACAACACGTCTTTGATGATGAAGTCGATCTGTGCGCTATACATGGACCCGTTTGATCTAGCTCTTTTCGCCTTGGTACTCATTACTTCAATACATTTTTGCATCACATGGTTGCCATTTTGATCATGGATACATGCAATGACATTTCCATGGAATTCTGCAAGAAGAGGAAAAATTTCCTTGTCGGAAAGAGTTTCAAGTGATTTTTGGACGACTCGGCATCTGAATATAAAAATTGAAATACAACCATTAATAAACATTCGTTTCAACAGATACAAAGGAAGTGACGAAAGCGACTCGAAATAATTCCTATAATCAAAAGCTTTACCAATGACTTACCCATACATTTGGAGGGAAAGGGGTAACATTTCTCTTATGAGTGTGTCACGTAATGATGCTTTCATATTATCGCTTCCATGTTCAAGGAGTTTCTGGACAACATAGTTCCCAAACACATCATTTCGAAGCACACTTACGGCCGGTAGGACTTCATTCATTACCAATTCTTTCTCAGTCGTGTCCGCTACTTCTAATCGTTGTTGGATGAAACGAGAACCATTTTGATCCTGGCAAAATTCGACTACGTGACCTGCATGAATGAACGACAAAAATATATCAGAATTATGTGATAAAGAATTTGAAGTATTCATTATTCTCGATATGGCCACAAAACAAAATATGCTTACCTAAGATATCTAAAACAGTCCATGATCTATTCTTAGAGTTACGAAAATCCTCTAGCAGGGGGCTGTGATTAGCATTCAGCCCTCCAACGCCTCTAGCTCCTTTTGAAAAACCTAAATCTCCTCCACCACCAGGACCACGTCGATTGCCTTTCTTCTTCTGATTTTTATCAGCAGGACTTTTTCCTACATTTCCAGCTTTGGATCTCCTTGTGGAAGATAATGAAGATGAACTCATGGATGTCATTGAGACAGAGTGTGGGTTTTGGGAAGCCATTGGAGATCCTCTGATTACGGTAGCATTGACATTTACCATTTGAGGAGGGGGAGGACCGTGAGGTGCATGAGGATGCGGATAGTATGCGTAACTACCATTTGCGGGAATCGAGGTTGCCATATGTGGATGATGATGGACAGGTACAACAGAGATGTACTCGGGCTGCTGGTGGTTTTGTAAATGATGAGGAGGCCCATGATGCATTGTTGGAGGAGGTGGGTGTCCAGTATATTGGACAGTGTAGTAAGGGGTGCTTGTGTTTACAAGCATTGTAGGATGTGGGTGGAAAATTTGATCAGAAGATGAACCATTCGATAGTTCTTGATGCATCTGTTGCGATTGTTGATTTTGATGTGGTTGATGTGAAGGTTGCTGTTGCGCATTGTAATAAACTGCTTGTGCTGGAACTTCATATGGTGAAGGGTGGTGACTAGATTGATTTTGAATGCGAGGCATATGTACACCCGTGGAATACATTGTTGGATTACCTTGTGACATTGCTTGCGGACCTCCTTGATGATGTTGCAAATGAGAAACAGGGATAGTTACATATTGTGGAGTACTTGCAACATTGTTCTTATCGGACATAATGTCTGCGTCGTTACTGTCTTCTTTTTTATAAACTGTGTGAACTTTGTTCACATTTAAATATGAATTGTTTTGGTTTTGTACTTGCATTCCACGGTTTGTATCAATGTTTGATTGAGACATTGAATTATTCAAAACTGCATCAACATTATGTTCAGATGGAACAAGGAAGTTAGAACTTCTTGGAGGTGAGACGCTTTTTGGTCTGGATTGCTGCAGTTCCGTGTTACTAAAAAAATTAGGAGAGGGGGTTTTAGGAAAATCCTCTTGAATCAAATCCATCAAAGTTTTTGCTGCAGGTCGGATTGCAGAAACACCTAAAGAAGTTGATGGAACATCATTATTTCCTCCTCTATGTACATTATTTTGCTGATATGTTTGTTGATGATGATTTGAAGTTGGTGGGGGTGAAAGCCGGAGACTTCCTAGAAGACTTGATGTAGAATTCACAGCATGGTTCGTATCCCCTATGACCCCTGTAGAAGCTGGTCGCTTAGATGGGTCCATTAAAAAACCATGTACAGATGAAGCCATAGGCATTGCAGAAGTAGCAATATCATTACTATTCATACCAGGAGGAGGTCTTTGATTAATTTGAGGAGCAGCTGAATGAGAACGCTGCAACTGTCTTCGCATTTGTGCTTCGTAGTCAGTGGAAACTGTATCATCACGAGAAAAATCTAAATTGAAACCCATGGTTCGCTGTCCGAGAGAAGAACCATTACTTGTTTCTTTATTTATGTTTTGATTCGAGTTTATGGTACTGTTGAAGTTGTGCAAATTCAGTGCATCTCTGGATTGTAACTTGGGGTTATTTTGGGAACTGGAAGAAAATGCATTTGCACGGTGTTCGTGTAAAGACCTCGAAAGATATGGACTAGCGTCTTCTGAGACTCTCACCCCCTCTTGAAGAAAACTACCCCCTTCACGTGGCCGAGAAGACGTGTCAGCTCCTTCTCTTATCCCAAAAAGAAGTTGATGTCCCTCCAGCTAATTTTATTATCGAAGATATTCGTAACATTTGATCAAGGTCGAGTAACCCACATTGTGAAACGTTATATTGTGAGTTCTTTTGTGAATCATTGCGCGTAGACAATTGTTAGACATCCTTCGAACAAATCTTACCTGCGTGCGACCACTTCCACTTCTGATACTACCTAAACTTTCATTCATATCATTACGCAAAGGTGGTGCTGAGAGAGAGCGTTCCATTAACTCACCAAACGTCAATCCCTGTGAATTGTTCATCACTGTATTGTTGTTATTATTTGCATTCGTATTCGAATCAGCACGTGCATTATGAGAGGTCTCAAAGTTCGTCCGCTCTATTGTGTCAGCATGCTGTATTTCCCAGGCGTTTTGCATTGTTAACATTTCCCTTGATGTTGTTTGTATAATCGCTTTGAGGTCGTTCCGGTTTTGAACCTTTTTCATGAGAATGACCAATCGATAAGTGAGAAAAGAAGGAATTGAATTGTTGGGAAGACATCCAATGACAACTTTCTTTAGTTTGTATCTCAAACAAAAGTAGGAGGTCCATCAAGACATAGATAAATCGAGGAGATGGAGATGATGATCGTAGAAACAAGAATCTTCATTAAGATATAAACATACCTTGTACAATGGATATCTTCTGCGTTTCTGAAGATATCTTCTGGAAAATTTATAATGTTGGTAATAGTTCAATTGAGTTTCTCAAACGTATTTCACAAAATCGGGTTGAGATCACAAGCGTGTTTCGATTACACAAGAGAAAGTTGCATCTCTTTTGTTCGATATTTTACACACGGCGAAGGGTATCCTTTTCCTCTTCTACTTTTGTTCATAACAAAGGTACTTAGACCTTGTATCAGTTCCCAATTCGAGGTAAAATTCCGGATTTTAATCATCACGATGTAGCTGTTTAAATCTTACGTGGGTGAGCATATTCTCATTATGCCAGCACACCTATTTAGGAGCATGTGCAACCAATTAGCAAAATACTTCAATTTATAGTAATTACACCTCACTAAATTTTTCGCATACTAATCTCTAAGACGCATGTCGAATCGACTACCTTATTCCTGATCATTGGTACCTAACTCTGCAGTATATCTATGAAACAAGATCCTTTTTCTCTCGTAGTTTCGTTACGTGATAAAAGAATTTTATTCGAAAGGAAACTTCTTCTTATGGATCATACATAGATTCAATATGATATATGCTATTATGATACGCACTTTGCTTAAAAACAGAGTTGACGAAAGATTACCATCGACGACGTGTTTTTCATCTTTTCAATGAAAACCAAAATCTATGACTTATATTCACAATGTACGCATTAGGAGTTTCTACATAGATTCATGGTATCTCAAAGATTAAGAGGGAAGAAAATACTCTCTCTCTCGAGATATCCTAAAAATTTAAATAAAGAAAAAAGAAAGAAAGTGCTAAAACAACTCCTTTAAAGATTTCAGATAGGAAAATAGGTGGAGTTGATGTCAAGAGCACTCACTCTATCGAAGAAATGAAACTATACAAATGTAGAGTAAATGTCATTGATGTCTTTCAAATTAGGAAGACCATGGTCCTCCATGATATTTTGACAATAAAATGATATGATGACATGACAGCAACATTTACGATAGAAAATAAAGATTTTCTTTAGAGGTTCTTTCTTGATTCTTGCAAAAACTAAAACTTATATATTCGCAATCACAAGAATGTGTTACAGCTTCTTCATTTTGATGTTTACTGGTACAGCTAAAGGATGAAACATCAGGAAATGAAATGAAGAACTTTCTTGGCCAAATGAAAAATATCCAGGTCCATCATAATAGCTCCAAACTGCTATGGTTGAAAATGCGGATCTGTCAATATTTTTTTTCTTCTTTCAATGGAGATAGTTTTTGGAACGAGATCATTGCAATGAATCGATTCATTTTATTTAACATTCGTCATTACGCCCAAGTTAAAACTTCCAATTTAAGTATATGTACATCTTATTCATTCAGCATTCATATTTGTCGAAACAGAGTGTCGGTTTCTAGAGGACTGCTGTCATAAAATTTTGTGACAAAGATTGGAATTATGTGACCTCATTCTTATTCTCACACTATCCCTACATGTATATCTTGATTCGTTGAACGATTGATTAGAGGAGGAACATGATTCGTGTCATTATTTCTATTTATTTAAAAAAAAATAGATAAAATGTTGTCAATGAATGCGTTAGGTTCGCCAAAGTCAATTAGAGTATTTCAAACCTCTACTGAGGTACGTTCCATACGGCGGGAGTACGTTTATGGGATTGAGGAAAGGAAAAAAATGATCCGCGAGCAACTAAGTATAGTACCCAATTTTACTTACTGACGATAGGTACGTCTTCCAGATGGATTGAAATTCATTGATTCCAAAAATAAGATTGACAGACGTACGTTCCAGTATCTCTTCCTCTGCTGTACGAGAATCAACTTTGATTGATCATTTTTTTGACCAAAGTCAACCCACAAATCTTTCTGTGGGAAAAAAAAAAGTAAAAAGTAGCTTGGCACAACTCAACGAAATCCGAGCCTTCTTGCTATTCTAACCTCATCTACGAAAGAAGTCGGACCAACTCCAATACATCCAATCGATCACGCATTTGTCGCATTGCTGAAACCAGCTCCACCTTCTCTTTTGAAAAAATGGCAATGACACCCGCCACAATGTACCTCATCCTATACAACATCGTATGTTGCATTGGATGGGCTATCGTCCTGACCATGGGCCTCCAAACCGTCTTGGCCTATGATGGTTCGATCAAAGATGCTCTTGCGACCGTGTACGATGACAGCAGTAATGAACTACCCACTTATTTGTATTACGTCCAAACAGCTGCCTTACTTGAGATTCTCCATTCCGCTTTGGGTTTGGTTAGAAGTCCTTTGTTTGTGACGGCTATGCAAGTAGGAAGTCGTATTGCTGCCCTATTTGCGATTGTGAACTCTCCATTGTCCCAAGGTGAGTTCCGTAGGTATAGCTTTCATTTCGTTTGGAAGTTTCGGTGGATGAAATATATCTTGGAATCATGATTTTTTTTTGTGAATCGATTCATTTTCTCACCACGTTCGACAATCCATCCAAACACACGATCTATCCATTGCAATCTTCCTATTTCCATTTTCGGTTCCTCCTCTCTTTTTGGACCATTTTATTTTGACTTTATGAACCTCCACTTGATTTGAATTATCCATCATCATGGAACAAAAACCACCACTGCAAATATCATCCACACAAATAAAATGAAATGAAATTGACAACCCAATACAGCTCAATTTGGAGCTGGACTTATGGTGATATCATGGTCTCTCGTAGAAGTTCCTCGGTACCTCTTCTACGTCTCTGCTTTGATCACCGGCGATGCCACCAAAAAAACACCGTATCCTCTCTTCTGGCTTCGTTACTCTCTGTTCGCCGTCTTATACCCTACCGGAATTACTGGAGAATTAACCGTCTTTTTAGCCGCTGCCAAAGATCAAGCCTTTTTGAACTACCTTGGACCAGGAAAGGAAACCGTCATGTATTGGTTCATCATGTCCTTTCCCATCATTTATGCTCCAGGTGCCCTTCCCATGATTTTTAACATGGCGGGAAATCGCAAATCCGCCATGAAGAAACGATTTGCCAAGCCACCACCTCCTCCCCGTGGATTAGTCTTCCCCACTGATGCCAAGGGAGGGAGAAGTACCACCGCCGCGGGAAAGAACATCCTCGCTGCCGCGGTAGGATCCATCGCGTCTTCCATGGGAGATAAAATTCGCAAGGAGAAAAATTGGCGGTTCAAGTATATCAAATACTTTACGTCTCTTGTGACGGAACAATGCTCCAGTCCTGAAAATGCCTTGACGGCGGCTACGGCTGGTTTGGAAAAGGCGCATGAATCCTTTGAGTTTGTGGCTCCGGATGGATCGAGTATGTCCATGGCAAAAGCTATGGCTGCCAAAAATACGGAAAAATTCCATACTGGTTTTGTGAAGGGACCTGATAGAGATGCCTCCATGAGCAGTGCTATTTCGGTACCCTACAAGGGTAAGAATATCGCAGGGCAAGAACTGAAGGATCAAGTTGCCAAATGGGTCGAATATGGAACCATCGAGCCTAGCGCTGGAGATGCGATTGTCAAATGTGTGGACAATCCTGAATGGTTTAGTCAAAAAGCACTGAAGGACCAATATTTTGTTCTTCTTGGAGCTGGATCTGCCATGGGACCCTTCCGTGTCTTGATGGAGATGGGAGCGAACGTCATTGCCATTGATTTGGATCGTCCTGGAATTTGGAAGCGTTTAATTGGTATTGCTCGTGAAAGCCCTGGAGCTTCTCTTACGTTCCCTCTCTCGACTCCTCAAGAGAGTTGCAAAGATGATGATGCCATGTATGCTGTTGCTGGATGCAACTTGTTTACTCAAACTCCCATGATTCGTGACTGGTTGGTAGATTTGTATCCCGGTAGCAAATTGAATGTTGGATCCTATGCCTACTTGAATGGAGCACTTCACGTTCAAGTTTCTCTTGCTATGGATGCTATTTGCAAGGATTTGAGTGAGAAGAGGAAGGCCTCTTTGGCGTACTTGTGTACACCCACTGATTTGCATTTGATTCCAAAGGAAGCACATGATGCTAGTGAACAGGAATATAAGACTTATTCATCGAAACTCTACTGTATTCTCTTAAGGTTATTGAGCAACGGAAAATTCCTCCGAAAGAACGCCAGAAAACCCATTAGTGGAGTTGGCGGCGAGTATTATCTCGTGAATGGTAAGTTACAACACTTTCAATTTATAAAAGAGCTAATATTTACATTGCCAATGAGCACCTTGGTCTAACTGCAAAGTTTTTTATTTTTCGAATAATCAACAATTGAATATCCACAACAGGAATTAGTGTTGCCCAAGGTCCTAACTACGCCCTTGCCAAACGACTTCAACATTGGCGTGCTATTGTGGCACGTGAAAAGGGATGCATCGTTTCCTCCAACATTGCCCCTGCCACTTCTACCGCATCTGTTGTTCACAAGAGAGAATTCGCTTGGGCCTATGAAGGAATGCCCTATTTCAAACCCTACGAGATTTTCGCACCTAACTCTTCCAATGCCGTTATGACTGCCCTTTTGTTCTTTGACCTGAATGATAAGAGTAGTGCTGGTAATCCCAATACCAAATTGAATAATCCTAACCAGTTATTTTCGTATGGATCTTTCAATGGAGGTGCCTGGAGGTGTGCGTATGAAGTTGACAGTATTGGAGAAGCTAGTGTATTTGTATACTTTGGTAGAGTGGCTAAGCCTTACGTTTCGGTAGTGGTTGGAGCCGGAGCTGTAGCAGCTGCCTACTTTGGCTTATCTTAGATTTATAACTCAAGATATAAAATCTATTCAAAAGACTTATTGATGCTACTGTATCTCATCTTTTATGTTTCAATACACACATTTATTTATTATTGTTGAAAGGGTTGACTCTTATTTATTGGAAAGAGACATTTCTTGAACGAATATTCATAATAAAACTCCGTCATATTCGAAGCCTAGATAAATGTTGAAGAGTATTTTTTAATTATGTCTTGTACAAGGAACGAATATTTTAGTTATGAAGCTCATTCAACATGAAATAAAAATGGCCTAACTTCAACATGATTACGATCTGAGTGATGATATTGTCGAGACTGATGAAGTAGATGAGATCATATTCACTGTGCTAATGTCATTTATTTTGTTTTGGTATACAGAAAGTACTAAACGAAGTGGCAATTATAGGAGAACAAGGATATTAAGCAGACATCCGGCTCAAGATTTTGATAAGATTTCGGGTTCAGATTAAAAAGCTCATACGCTAGTTCTTGAAAGATATATTAAACAATTAAGAGAGCAAGTTATGTGAAGAATATTGCTCTTTGCGTCCTAGCGACAGGTAGAATAACCGTATCTGTACATTGTTCAAAAGTGCCCTGAAAGTTTTTATGCACGATGCATATCTTTTGAATAAATTTTCTCGGTGCTCGATAATACAGATATTTTGTATAAAAAAATTTGAATTGGAGCATGTGCTCTATGAAAGCGTTGGTGCATAAATTTGTGGTTTAAATTTTTGCCTTTTTAATGTATTCGATGTCTGTGTCATCCCCATTTGGACCATTTCTTTTCTCCCCATTTGAGTTTTGTTCCTTTCTTTTAAGTTCGTCAAGATTTTTATCACTCGTATGAAGAGACATTACAGTATTGTTTTGCAAAGGATAGGGCATGAGGTTCAGTTGTGGTAGTGATTGTGCACCTGGGTGAGTAGCTTGATTGTTACTAGTAAAAGCTAATGTTCCTTGCATGGAATCAGATGGAAGTTGATTTGTGGGAGGTGCTTGAATATGTTGGAGCGTGGAGTTGGGTTGTGCCCCTACTCCTGATACATTTGAGTTTGGTAGAGCTTGCGTAGGTTGATTAGGAAGCATCTGTTGGGGCACTTGCATTTGTTGGAATTGTGGTACGAATTGCTGGTTTATCATAGTACCCGGTTGCTGCATAAGAAGTGGATTGGAATGCCCTTGTTGTTGCATTTGAAGTTGTTGTTGAAAAAATTGCTGTTGATATAACATTTGCGCCTGCCATTGAGCTTGAAATTGAGCTTGTTGTTGCTGCTGTTGTTCTTGAGCACTTTCTTCTCCTTCTTTCTTGGCAGTGTTATCCTCATGTAGATGAAGGATTTCTGGATTTTGCATGGATGTAGTTTGAGCTTGTAAACTAGGATCTGGTGAAGTTTCCTGGGCATCCACGTTAGGTGCAGACAAGGATTGTCCTTGTGCTGGCGGTACAAAATCGTTCGTGTTCCCACCTTGCTGTCCAGTATTAAGCATCATTGGAAATTGGTTTTGTAATGCCTGCTGCGCTACAAACTGCTGTCTTTGTTGCATCTGCAAAAAGTGCTGTTGTTGTAATTGGAGTGCTTGCTGTGGTGCAAACCCAGGGTTGGGGAACATAGGCGGATAATAAGGACCGCCAATACCCGGCATCGAGCCAGTCATTATTGGAGCTCTTTGGTTAGATAAACCCTGGCCATTTGGAAAGTATGGAGAGTTTTTCAGGGAGTCGTAGTCAGCAAGGTCTAGCCATTGAATCGTGATCGATTTGGATGAAACCAATGCAAGAAAAGTCCGACTTTTGTCTATCTTATCTATGTCATCAGATTCGGAACTAGGTTCCATTTCTTTCTTTTCGGGTGCTTTTTCTGATGTATTGGTAAGTATAGAACCATTAATTCTTTCTGTTTCCTTTTCATCTTCTGCTTCATCTCGTTTCTCTTCTGGCGCAGGTGATAAATTAGTGGCTGTGTCTACATTGGAAGTATGTTCATGAACTTTATCTTGTTCAGAATCATCTTTAGTTCTTGATTCCTCGTTTTGCTGTTCTGATGTAATCTCAGTTGGAGATTTAGTTTCTACATCCTCTTTTTCAACACTTGACTCAAGTTTCGTTGAGGTATAGTTTTCCTCTTCATTTTTATTATCGTTCTCTTCTTTTCTTGTTTGTACAGGTGTTTGATTTTCGTCTGAAGTCTCATCTTTAATGTTTGAGGAGTCTGTTTCCTTACTTGGTTCTTCTGGTTTTTCTATGGAAGATTCCTCATCTTTCTTTACTTTATTCGCTAGTCCGTTTTCGTCTTCTGGACTTTCAAGTGTAGCTGTTTCAATTTCACTCTTTTCAGTTGTCACGGTCGCCTCCATGTTATTATCGGATTCTGATTCATCTGAGCAACTTAGAATGACGTAAACTGCACACCATGGGAGTTGCTTGTGCTGATGTCTATCCCTGCAGAATGCCCTAGTACGGTTTGTCTTTTTGCACGCTGCACAAACAGGTGTTTTCGAGTTAAATGGTTTTTTTGCACTATATGGATGCCACTGATTTAGCTTGACTGTATAAACTTTGTTTTTCAGTTTGTTATTTGAATCAATGCAAGATTCATCTAGTGTTATACAAATATATGCAGTGCTCCATGGTGGATCGGTGTGTTTGTTTCTCACTCTACACATGTCCCTTGTCTTGTAATTTTTCTTGCATTTGTCACAAACGGCAAGGCGGCCCTCTGGAAACTTTATATGTAGGGTCTGATTAAACCCAGGTGGTTTAAACGAGAGGACATTACCATTGTCCGCCATTGCCTGCCAAGAGTTAGCGTAACCAAAAGTGAACAGAAAGATATATGGTTAGAGAGAAAAAAACTTGCGTACGGTCTTTCATACAAAGGGCAAATCTGGGCTCGAGCAGTACGTCTGACGATTATTGTTATTTTTAATTAGAAGAAGTTCATATTAATGTACGGGATAAGTATCATATTTTCGGCTTAAGTTTCTATTCAATGATAAAATTTAACAGTTGAACGAAAACGTAAACTAAATACTCTCTGCTACGTGGAAAAATAAAATAAAATAAATAAATAGATTGTGCTCCGCAAGTTTCCATCCACCCAAAAACCAGTAGGCAGCATTAATATATACATTGTCGGATAAAAAGTATTCTATATTCCTACGTACTTTGATGGAACTTCGTTAGATGAAGACATCACAAAAAAATACACCAATATATCCTGTAAGTAGATTTTACGAACATAAGTAAATCGTTTCTCGATTGAATGACTTTTGATGGATGTCGGAAATACTCGAAGCTGAACAATATTCTCAAAAACAAACTATCCGGCGCATCCAAACAATATCTCATGTTCAAGCTACACATGTCAATACAGTCTAGAAACCGGCCCTGTGGTGAAAAAGTGAACTTACCTTCCTCATATGTCTTCAATTCCATTGAAATGTGATGTTCACCTATTTGTGCAGCAAAATCTTAACAGACTCACTTCACCAGGGTAGATTTATGATGAGTTTTATTGAAAGCTAAAGGGGTTTTCTATCTTTTTCTCTTTATTGTCTCGTTTTTAATTTTTTGGCGCGGTGCATGAAATATCTTCTTGCTTAACCTTTCTTTATTTTACATTAGGACTTACGTATTTAGCATTAAAATCGTATTACTTCTACATTATCCTAATTTATTATTACGTACAATCTTTACTGATGTCGCTCCTAATTCTTCTACCAAGAGAGACTTCTAGGTTCCTCTTACGTCATTCCTGTACTAGTCACCAACATACTCTAGATTCGAAGGTAGTTGTGTACGGGAAGAGGTGCTTTTGGGGATCTGCTATGGGGTTATCCTGTGATGTTATGTTTATCTTCCCACCATGACGCGTATATACGTTTGTTTGTGAAAAAAAGAATGGCATATATTACAGCTACGGATGAGTTAAAAAAATGAATACAAACACACTAATCAGGCCATTAAGGATTGATTGGGAAGCAATATAAAGTTACAATGGTGCTGTTATGACCTTTTCATCCCTGATTTTATTTCAACAATAATTTGGAATTAATGGAAGGAGTGACTTAAAAAAAATGTCAGTCGTATCATGGGCAGATTCAGAAAATATATTTTAGTTTGTTCATTGCATTTTTTCTAAAAGTTGGAGCTTAAAACGTGGAGGGATTAGCATCATTGTCTGTTCCAAATGAATCTGAAGAATCTTCCTATCTACTGTGACAATACAAAAGCGTTACTTCATTATTAGAACCTTGAGGGTTATGTTATGTTTGCTATTATTTTACGTGTTATATCTAGTGCGCACTACGACGTATACAGAATCTTCACGGCCCGCAACGAAAGAAAAGATTCACTTGGGCCGACATCCGGTTTATAAGCTAGGCTCGTACCATCGCTGACTTGCTGATTCAATTTTCTTCGCTTCTCCATCCAGTACTATATAGCAAACTCGCATAAAAATCAAAATCCAAAAAAAAAAAGAAAAAATAGAAAAAAAATCTCTCCGATATTTATTCCTTTTCGATTTTCCCTAAATACTTACCCCGCATACTCCGACACTCCGAAAGTATCATACCAAAGTGAAATTCATAAAATAAAAATAAAAAAAAGTCAAAATAGAGTCATCTTATTGTTGAGATTTCCTTCCTTGAAGCTCCGTCCTCGTGTTCAAAAAAAAAAAAAACTTTCGAGAGAAAACCGTTCGTCCCGGGTAAAAACTCTCTTGTGTATGTCGATATCGAAAGCCAACCGTCCA
>Ga0209092_10003063_pt1 | contig 14826 bp, 11 predicted proteins | sample FraStrMetagenome_FD_187446 | JGI IMG/M metagenome (GOLD analysis project Ga0209092, IMG submission 187446) | Marine eukaryotic phytoplankton communities from Arctic Ocean - Fram Strait ARC3M Metagenome (SPAdes) (version 2) | ecosystem: Environmental > Aquatic > Marine > Oceanic | place: Fram...
ATTTCCCTTATCTGTTTAACACTCGAAAGACGTGACAAGTGTAGGGGTAGCATTTTGCAATGCATGTTCTATTTAGGATTCACGTTTCTTCTGAGACCGGGCGTACTTTTTCAAGTTCATATCTTAGAGCATCAGCAAGTTCTTCCTTCATGTTGTAATATCCAGTCTCTACAATATTTCTAATCATGATTGCATCGGCCTCATTAAGCACATCCGTTGCTTTTCTCCAACGTCCTGCTAAGTACTCATCCCTTCCAAAATTATACTTATCCATAAACTCATCGGTAATATGCTCTCTCATGTTATAGAGGTTCTGATCTCGTTCCATACCCACCTCGGAATTTGTGATCCTCGGTTAGCATTCAAACCTTCTACTATCAACTGCCTTTTCGACTTCATTCTTTTTACCATCCCAAAAGTCATTGATTGCATTCTCGAGCTTTCTCCTCAACTTAGCATCATCCTCAATGTAAAAGACTAACAAAAATAGATGCCCAAGGTTTTTGTTACATTGGCCGTTTTCCTCCAAAAGCCAATTTTCGACACAGTCGTGAACAACGTATGCAATTTTATTGATGAAAACCATACGATGTATTCATCGTATTGGGCAAGAAATGTATCAAAACTTTTGATTGCTGCAAGAAATGTATCAAAACTTGGTGAGCCTGGCAGCAGGTGGCATACCACTTACGAAAAGGCCTGTGCGGGTCCCTCTTTCTCTAGAGAGAGAAGGTACATATATCAAACACTGTTCGAATTGTGAGTGTGCAACGGCGGCATGATCGATGTGTCTCTATAATAAGTAATTGAAAATATATATGCTTCTGCAATTTTGTAATTTTGTCATTTATGTAGGAAAAAAGGAGAGGTGATGAGGTTTAGGTTGGAAAATTACTTATTGTAAATGTCATAAGTAGAATACGCAAAAAGTGTCATTAGCTAAACTGAAGTTTAGTGGATTTAAAAAAAAACGCAAGTTTAGTGAATTTTCTCTTTAGGTTTTATTAACTTCTACTCTTGTACCAGGTATAAATTACTTTGCAGTTACAACTCATCCTCTTCATCAGTTACAGGTTCGGAAGAGGAGTAGTAGCAGTTGTTGCACTGTACACTGTACACCACAAAGTATAATATTTCTACGGCATACTTATGTCGATTTATTGTAGATTACAGAAATTTGTCCTACTTCGATGTACCCCTGCATGTGGACATCTACGAGTCGTAATCTCCTAAGCTCTCTTATTTTATTAAAAGTTCGCATTCCTGTAGTATTTTCGACTCTCGAAAGTCCCCACAAAAAAAATCCAAGAGTAAACTTCCGACGAGGTGTCCATCTCATACTTTTTGAAGCATTATTGCGGTCTTATAAATACTAAGGTGAGCTTAAACTTTTCTAATGAATAAATTTCGCTCATCCATCGACCACACCATCAATATCGGGAAATTATGCGAAGCATTTCGTAGCTTGGATTGAGAGGGTCGTCCTTATTCGTGATGATGCATGTCATTGTTGTGCTGACATGTTTTTGGCGATATCCGGTCCAATGACAAGTTTTACTATTGCTCATCTTCTTATGAACTTCTTGTGCCCCTCTTAGCACTCCGTAAATTAACAGACTGAAATCATGTCAGGGGATCAAATCAGACAGATGGTTAACTTCATCCTTCAGGAGGCACACGAGAAGGCTAATGAGATTCGTGTGAAGACTGAGCATGATTTTAACTTGGAAAAGCAGACACTTGTTCACGATGCTAAGCTTTCCGTTCAGGACGAGTTTACCAAGAAGATGAAGGATCGTGAAATTCAGGAACGTATTTCTCGCAGTGCAGAGATTGGCGCGTGCAACGTGCAGAAAATGGAGATTCGTGATAAGCTTTTGCAAACCCTGATGGCAGATGCCGGCGCTAAGGCGGCTCTCGTCACACAGGGATCAAATTATCCGGAACTTTTGCAAAACCTTATTGTGCAGGGGTTGGTTAAGATCGAAGAAGAATCAGTTGAGATCTTTTGCCGTGGTGCAGACGTTCCCACTGTTAAGAAAGTACTTCCAGCAGCTGTCAAAGAGTATGTTGCATTGATCGAGAAAGCAACTGGTGGAATTGTCCTCAAGCCCAAGGTCAAGTTAAACGCTGACAGAGCTTTTGATTTAGGCGAAGATACGTACGGAGGCGTGATCTTAACTGCTTGTGACGGAAAGATCGTTTGCGATAACACATTGAAATCAAGGCTTTCACTTGTTTACGAGGAACTTCTTCCTTCTATCCGCGCTATTCTGTTCCCTGAAGACGAGTAAACTTGGTATCTTTTGACGATGATAAGATTGTTTGACCGAATACTAACTTAAGAGTTATTTAGATTTAGCGACAACTTTTCAACAGTTTGCACAGTTGTCAGAAAATTTTAAATAATACTTTAGCAGGAGTATCTAGTGCATTTGTCTAAATGCGTGTAATGGATCTATAGAGTCTAACATCGTCGTTGTCTACTGTGAAGTTGAGTTGAAAAACATTCAAAATTGATATTTCCGTTGAGTTAAAAATAAATTAATTATGTTCTTAAAAGACCAAAACACGGCATGAATATATATGTGACATCAACAACATTCCCGTGTCAGGTTGGTACTGATCACAAGGAAGCCCTCTCGAGACTGTCAAAAAAATATTAAGCAAACTAGAGTTTCTTTAGGTAAAGGTACGGCTCGTTGCATAGCTCGCTAATCGTTGGCCGCATCGCTTGATCATAAGTTAAACATTTTTGGATAAATTTCTTTGCTTCTTCCGACACTTGAGGTTTCTCAGGGAATTGCACTTCTCTTGCATTCAACATAGTATGGTCACTTAGAATTCTGTCTTGAGACATACCATGTCCAAATGGTCTTCGACCGTACAGCATTTGGTAATAAATGACTCCAATTGACCATACATCAACTTTATTACTGCAGAAAAATATTAGGTGTATAATGGGTATAAATGCTATTGAAGTCATGCTTACCTTATTCGCACGCTTTCATGAGTAATAAAACATTCAGGCGGTAAATACCAATAGGTGCCAGCACCTTGACTTGTCAATTCCATGCTATTACCTGAGTCTACTGTATCCACAATCTTCGATAATCCAAAATCAGTGATCTTTGCATCGCCAAACTCATCGAATAATATATTTCCTGGCTTCAAATCATAGTGTATGATTCCTTGCCTAGATCCATCTACCGAAGATTGACTCAAGTACCTCATACCAGATAAAATTTGGAGCAATAATGCTCTAGAATCCTTCTCTTGCAAAAATCGTTGATCTTTTAACATTGTGTCAAGATCTGTACCCTCACAACACTCAAGTACCGTGGCAAACGAATTAGAATCGATTTCAAATACATCGTACAATGAAACTATGCGTGGATGTCGTACGTTGCGATGAATTTCATACTCCCTGGACACGTGTTTAGTGTAATTATCCTTTTTCGCTTCAGACCATCGTGGATCCAATTGATGAATTTTAACTGCGATGGAGTTTGACCATGAGCAAAATGAAAGCATTACTTTGTTTCTCGAATTAGTCAGTCTTACTCACCGGCAACTTGGCGAAATTCTACAATATCGTAAGCTCGCCAAACTTCCGAAAAACCGCCTTTTCCCAAAAGATTAAACAAAATGTATCGATCGTGAAGCTTTTAATAAATAATAAGTCGAAATAACAATAAGTTCCAGCATCATCACCAGCACCAGAAACAAGTAAAAGTAAATACCTTTGGGTGTGACTTAAAGCGAGATGCGTCCTCGTTTGCTACACGTTTAAGATCACGAATATGGGCTATTTTTTCTCTTTCCAACATCGACTCTTCGGATAAAATTTTGTTTTCTTTTCGTTTTATATTGGACAAATGCATTTTCAAAGATTCTTCAGTGCTAATCCTATCGAGCTCATCCATATTTTCTACAGGAAAAGCGTTGACATCTGACGGCGACACAGTCCGGAGATTTGCATTCGACAAAGTTTTCTCTTTGGAGCTAGCTTTCTTTTTCAATTCCTTTTGACGCATTTCCAAAATTTTTTTCTTCCTTATCAGGTTTGACTTCTCCACTTTTAGCGCATTCATTGCGTACCCGTGTTCCCACGTTTCAACAGTGCGGAGGCCTGCCCTAGAATAAGTTAGTCGCCCCAATCGTGCACCATCGCTAGCCAATTTTTGTCTTGATTCCTTAAATTCTTTCGCTGCATTCTCCCTCAACATATCCTCTATCGCTTTCCTCGACTGTGAGCTTTTTTGAAGAAACGAATCTTTCATTTCAGCAATTTCTTTTTCTTTTCGTAAAAGTTCTGTCTTCAAGGAAGAATGCATAATTGTTCTATTGTTTGACACAGCTTTGAGCTGCTCTTCTTTATCAATGCACTGTTTTACCAAATCGTCACACCTCTCACGCAAACGCTCCATCTCAGAATGAGTAATCTTGGCATTCGCGTCTCCTTCTTCAAAAACCTGCTTCATAACACGTGGAGAATTGATCACGGGTAGAGAAGTGGTACTTCCAGCAGCATTGTGACGTTTCGCTGGTGCTTTGCCATTTGATTTTTTCCCAAAGGAACTAATGAAAGAATCTAGGCGCCGTTGTTTTGATCCATTGCCCCGCTTATTATGTCCTCCGCTGGCGGTACGCTGTTGCGACTGAGCAGCAGCTAGCAGGGAATCAGTTTTGGAATGATTCGAGCTCGAGCTATTTTGTCGATTCGTCGGCGAGGTGATCATAGACGTTATTAAACCCTGCTTGCTATTGGTAGTTTGGTTCATCATGGCGGTAACGTTACCTCCATTTTGTTCTGCTGAAGAAGCTCGATTTCTTTTACGAGATGTAGACAACGTACTACCCCCAGTTGCAGCACCGCTCGCAGGAACAGCATGATTTTGATGATATACCGTTTCTTCCTTTTTTTGTGGATAGGACTGTTTTCTAGACGATGGCTTATTATTTTCCTTAGAAGCAGTAGCTTTCTGGATCTGAATTTCCACTGCTTTATTTACCTCCTCAAGCGATCTCGAATAGGACTGTAGGGCGGGTGGACCACCACTAGCAGGCACACCCTGACCAGAAAGTCGACTGACGGAAGACATACTTTGATCCCTCGAGTGCTCCACACTGCTGAAATTATTCTCCCTGTTTGTAATTTTATTATTATGTGTTAACGAATTCGAGATAATTCGCGTTGCCGCATTCGACCCAGATACGATGGAAGACGACGATTGAGAAGGAGCAGATTTGTTGCTACTTCTACTATTATTATTACTATTGTTATTGTTGCCACTGCTTCGACGAGAGCTAGAAGGAAATCCAACGCTATGCGAATGACGCGAATTATCGTGAAAGGATAAATGGTTCGATCGTTCGAAATGACTTCCACTGTTACTTCTGCTATCGCTTTGGTTGGGAAATGGATCCTGCGGCTGCTGCTGTGGCGAAGTAAATCGTTGTTCGAGAAGTTCCATACGTTTGGCCAAGTTCGCATGGATGTAGGAGTTAGTTGGACGGACTGTAATGTCGTTGTTATTTTCGTTATTAATATTGTTACTGGAGGATGTGGCAGTAACATTGCTTCGTGCTGGTGTAATGGCTGAGGACATTTTTTCCATGGATGTTTTTGAATTTATGATGTCTTCTTCATTGGGAAGATGATTATGATCTGACATTATACTTATATTTTTTAAAATAGAACCTTTATCTGAAGATGATGGAGGAGAGCAAGGACGATGTTTTCTTTTGCTATCTCTCTTGCTCAAGAGAGATAGATAGAGAGAGAGAGAGTTATTGAGTCGAGCATTCAATTAAAAATGTTTTAGGTGTATTCGTAGATGTTTTCATGTTTTTGGGTTTCCCGCCTTTGTTGCGCATCCGATTTGGCGAGGCAACTTTCCGTTTCAAAAAGCTATTTAGCTAAAATGTATTTCGATGAAATGCACAAACACAAAAGTAGAAAGTGTTTTTAAACTTCGCTTATAAGCTTTATTAGTACTTCAATCGTGGAAAGTCATAGTTGACGTCGTATCCTGCTCTTTTCGTCGCCATTCCTCCGTCAGTACGTAGGAACATTGTTCCACATTGGCGAATTCAAATTCAAATGAGTTGCCTCTTGTTTCTCAACCGATATACATTATAAAATACACTTCATCGATACAAAGTAAAATGAAACGAAACGATAGTATAGCATTCAGCATGAGAAATATATCACGAATTGTACTTATCTGTGCTATAACATTCAAAGTGGTGGATGCCATATCAAGCACTCGTCCCAAGAGGGGTTCGACGGTTTCCTCCGCCATTACCGATGCCATAATAAACCCCCTTCGAATACCGTCTCCAACTAAAACTCGCGATGGTACTGAATCTATCGGTTTTCCCACTAAAGTGAGAGTAAGGAGGATGGAGGAACGTCACATTAACGATGTTGCAAGTTTGCTAGCAAAAACTGTTGTAGGAGAAAAAATCTCATTCAACGAAATGGTACGGTTTTTGAAGGCGAAGACGGAATTTGAGACACAAATTCGATCTCGTTATTCGTGTATAGGTGCAGGCGAGAAGACTTTACGACGTGCTAGGGAAAAGCATGAAAGCATTCCTCGAGAAATGATGAGCAAAGTTTTATGGTCGGATGATACTTTTCGGGACAAGGTGGAAAGCGCCGTGAAGAGAAGTAATGAACGTTGGCATGGGTGGCACAACTGGAATTACGCGATTAGTCCACCGGTCAATATGCTTCAACATTTGATGATAGTGATTGAAGGCAACGATTCCGGAAACGTGCTAGGTTTTTGCGAAGTTGGAATGCTGGCTCGTAATTTCTCGGATGAAGACCATGGTGATGATGTCGATAACCCTTTGCAGATTCAGATGTTAAGTCCGACCATTATGAATTTGACAGTTGATCCACAATTTCGAAGAAATGGGCTCGCATGTAAACTAATGACCTCAGCGCGCAGATGTACTCGCAGATATTTTGATTTGCCAATTAATGAAGCATTAGGACTATACGTCAAAACAGAGAACGAGGCTGCGAGAAGGTTATATGAAAAGCTTGGATTTTTGGATGTTGTAGATAGTTCTCCTAACTCTGATGACGTTGAGTGCCTATTGGATGACGCATATTTCGCTGATGACGATCTATGTTACATGGAGTGTCAACTTTACGATAACTGCATGGAAATAGAAGAGGAAGCAGTAGCTATGCTATAGTCTAAAATAAATTTCAGAGGAAGTACCCTCGTCTCACTTTTCAAGTATAATTAATATTTACAGAGAAAGTCAAGGTTGAAAATATCAGATGCCTGTGACGAGAGATTCTTGAGCTTCTTTGGGGCTATTGTAATGTGTTGGAACAATATTTATCGATTGAAAATTTTTAATGTGGGAAAAGTCTTTTGTCCATGCCCTGCCACATGTTCATGACGTTGTTCGTACATGGATTCCATCCAAATTCTAGTCTAACGGATTGTGTTGATTGAGGGTAATTATGCACTCTTTTCATTTACTTGAGCCCGCCATTCGTCGAGATATTCGAGAGACAGATCGTATTAAGCGACATTGTGTCTAGGAAGACTTAAATGAGAAACTGGAAGAGAAGGTAAATTTTTTATATCTCTAATGGTAATTTAGCGGTTTCTGTGATCTATCAGATACAGTTTGTGATCATCGTCTTGAAGACGAGTAAAACCTAGGATAACTTTTGAAACAGGAATTGCATACCAACAAACCATCTAGTCCACGTTTCAAAATAATATGCTTTGTTTCACATTTAGAACACATCCTGCCGCCTGCGACCTTGGATTGCGCGGAAAATGTATTTTTGCAATGTGATGATGGTTGCGATTGATCATTCATTCTAGCTTTCGCATGCGATTTTGATAATTGAGCAGAATCTCCTCTATTCTGTTGGCTAGATTCTCCTTGATAAGAACGAGACTGTACATTTGTCAATAGCTCATTCACTTTTTTATCAACGCTTCCTTTCAGTCTTTGTCGAAATGCATTTTCCCAAGTTATCGTTTGACAAATAGATTTTGTGTTGGAGCAGTCAAGACATGTATTGAATTTCAATAGGTGCTCAGGTAAAGATTTTACAACAGTGTTGACCTCTACGCATTGCGTGACATAATTCAATGATGAACCAAAAAGCAACGAGTCAGCTTTCAAATTAAAATGATACATGGACGAATATCTCAATAAATCACGACACTTATTCCAATCCGCAACCCCACCAGCAGTTTGATCCCATCTTGAGATGCCAAACTGGTTAGTTTGATGATTTGCCTCACCATCTTTACTTTTCCCACGTAAGACTTCATTACAAAGTTCCATCACATCCCTACCATTTCTATCACGAGCATTCAAAATCAATCGTAGCAAACTCCCGTTTTCTGAATTATTTCTTTTACTATACTGCTGTACACTTTCTAATATCAAATGAACCGCCATATACCGACCCCCTGACACAGCCTTGTGCAACGCAGTCATATCATCCCCAAAGCTTTCATCTTTCGCCAAAACCAACAACTCCAGCAATCCTTTACTATCACCACTACGCGACGCCGTATCTAACAACACCTGCATAGCACCAACCGCCCCGGAATACGCTGCCCTATGCAACGGTGTCGCTCCACATCCTCCATTCTGAACTCGACACTCATCCAACAAATACTCTACCTGATCATCGTAACAAATCCCGAGAAGGTATCGCACGGCTGTGACCCGATCGTGCTGTGCGGCATAATGAATGAGTGAATACCCATTTTGATCGATGAATATATCTCGACGACGACGACGTCGTGAATCGTTCCTATTCGCGTAGGCAAACGATGCCGTCGCCTTATCGATTCTTTGTCGAAGCACGTTCAAATCACCGTACTCTGCTGCAGTAAAGGTTGATATTGCCGTAGCCGGTACAGATCTGCATTGACATGTGTCTTCGTGATTCTTGCGGAGTTGGTTCATCATAATCTATACTCGTATTGTGATGTTCGTATATGAAGTGATTCTTCCGTGGATGAAAAGGGAGGAAGGAGTAAAGATTACGTGGGATTTGTGGTTATAGGAGAGTGTTGGTGTTCATGAAAAGTTACAATATGTCATGAGGTATCTGAAGTATTCCAAAAATCTCGCAATTGTTCTGCCGTCCAATGATGTGTGAGTGTGAGATGAGAGATGAGTGAGTGTTACGAGTTACGAGTAGTACGAATGGTGCAAGATGCAATCGAAACATCGAAACGACAACACGTGATCTCGTATTCTTAAAGATTTACAAAAGTTTCAAATTTCGCGTTATCCGTCGTCCCTCATAGAGATGAAACTTTTTCACTACTCTTCGTATTACTATTCCTTTCTCTCTCATCCTAGAGAGAGAGCAAAATGTTATTTTTACTGCATCGGTGACAGACTCATTACTTTGCTAAGTTGGATGGATACCTGTCTAACTTAAAGGTTAAAAAAATTCAAAGCTTAACCCGTACTGATTCAAGATGCCCATAACCCATAACAGAGATTTCGAAGAATTATATTGACATGTGAGTCTTTTTCAAGAATTTTATAACTCAAAATTATTTTCTGATCGATGATGAATATATTACAAGAAATAGCTGGATTCGATAATATATACACAATAAAACGCAAATGAGAGAAATCATGAGAACTGATTAAATACAATTCGTTCATTATTGCCGCGGTTAATCTTTATTGATGTTAAATAGCTTCTATGACCACGCCACCTCATTCCAGAGAAAAACGATCTCGTATACACGAATAATAACATTTATCAGCCATCAATGTCAAACCCTATTGCCCAATCGTCGTCGACAAGATTGAGCAATATATCATCGACTGCATTTTCTTCATTTATCGCAGTTAGGTTGATATCAACGGGGTCGATTTCACCACCCTTCACTGGGAGAGGGTCAATATCCATTTCCATGGATATTGTTTCAGACGTTAGGCCGGCTTTGCCCTCTTCTTCTGAAGTGGACGTGTCACCAAAAGCATTCATTCCAAGTGCACTCATAATACTTGCTTTTGCAGCAGCTTGTGCTTCTTCTGGACTTATCAAAGGAAGAAGACTTGTCCCAGAAGTACTGCCCTGATTAAGACTTGAGATGCTTGACGAGCGTTCCCTACCTGGAAGTGAGCCACCAGAGCCGCTTCTTTTCATAGAACTTAGAGATCCCGTGGAATTCGATTGCGCTATACCTAGCTGTTCTTTTGTTTGGGAACCTAACGATTCGTACGAAGGGCGACGACTTAGCTTTCTCAAAGCAAGGTGAGGGATAAGAGAAGCAATATCTGGAAATAATTGATGAGCTTCTTCCATCTTTTGAGCCAATCCTATAACTTTCGCTACATCATGTTTCCCTGGTTGAATTGCTGTTGTCGGTTTTTCATATTCGTTGAAGGCAAATGTTTGTTTAATGCGTTCTTTATTTTTCTTTGCCCAAATCAAGTACTTCAATCTTTGTTCTATCGTCAAAATGTTGAAAATGTTATTTTTGTTGTTTCGTACTTTTTCGGAGGCCCCCAGCAGTGTTTGACCAAAGGCGTATATGGCACTATGACTAGCCTGAGCTGCACGTCTATCCAGCCAGGAATTTCTGTTCGTTAGTATTGTTCGTTGCAAGTTTCGGAACTTTTCTTCCTGATCATAGGAAAGACCTACTTCGTGACAAAAGAGAGGCCACATGCCATTGGAGGGAGGAACTCTACCGTTCCCTGAAGCCAAAAACTGATTTACCAAGAATTATTGAGAAAGCATAACTTAGAATATCTCTGTCCAGACGACTCTTCGATATTATCTCGGTTTCAAACTTACCTTCTCGCCTATTCGAGCGGCAGAGAGGCGCTCACTCGCAGACCTTCCTCCTCGAAAGTAACAATCATTTTGGAGTGTCAGCCATTGGATAAACTTTGAATGTTGAGGCAGGCATACACAGCGTAACTGCTCTCGTTGAAACTCCGTGGCAATTTTCAACTCGTCACTCATTCTGCTAAATGGTCCACCAAGTATTCTCAAATGTCCTTCCATACGTGGAATCTTGGTTGATGTATTAGAATATTCTGTCAAATCCTTTTCGGCTATGGCAAATTGTCTCTCCCGCAACGCATTAATTGTAGGCACAGATATGGCTGCATGCTGTCTTCTTCCATTATCCATCATTTCACTCAACGTTGCGACCTTTTCTTCCAAAACCTCCAGGTACTGTTTCCTACGACGACGACTCAAACGTGCACTTTCTCGGTTTCTCTCTAACCTACGTTGGCGCCTCATATTCGTCGTATGCGAAGAAACTGCCCCACCTAACCCCGTCACGACAAAACTCCCATTCCGTACAAGACTTCCAGGATAATGATGTCTACCCATCGACCCTAGCGACCCACTGCTCGTCGATCTTATAATACCCTGACCAGGATGATTCGGCGCCAACCTCGGACTACTATTACCAGCACTCGGCAATGGCTTAGTCCCAACGCTAAAGATCGGCTGTGGCGTGAGATTCGCCGCCAAAGTCCCTGGATTACCATTACGATTGTTACGAGCAGCACCAACACCAACACCAGCACTCACAGTAGCAGAATGCGGATGCTTCACCTTCACCCTCACCTCACCATTGGACCACACCTCCGGTGGCAATGGCATGGTATTTACCAACGCATTCATAGCCTTTTCCGAAGACGATAATGTATTACTGTTCGCAGATCCGTTACAATTCTTATTCTCCGTACTATTGTTATAACTTGGATATACCACGGGCGTAATTTGTAAATTATCCAAATCGTTCGTTGCAGCCTGGACGGAAACGGTAGTAGTAGTAGTAGTAGTAGTAATAGTAGTTGCTGCTGCTGCTCCTGCGGATGCTTCACAGGTCGTGTCTATAGGCGAAAATTTGGACGGTGCTGTTTCCCTCTTCACGGAGATGGAGACAGAGGAGGAGGAGGATGAGGAGGATGTACTTGCGGCATAGGGTTTAGAATTCATATATCATATAGACCAAGGCGTTACTGTTTCTTATTTTTGTATATATTTTATATGTTGTTTATATCAGAGGGTGTTTGTAACGAATAGGATATCCATCCCCCATTTAAGAGAGAGAGAAAGAAAAGGAATGCTTTGGTAAAAAAGTTTTCTCATCACATCGTCTCATGTTCTTTCCTACTAACGGGTTACGTACTACTCGTACGAGTAGAGTTGCAGAAAATAACTTCCATGGCGAACTCCTTTGTGAGAATACCACGCACGTCACCCCTCCGCTAGGGGGGAGTAGAAAGTTCGGAAACGCACGTGAAAGAACTAAACTGCAACTGCATGTCTAATTAGATGTTTGACGGTTTTCGATGAAAATGCATTGTACAACAATAACGACTCTGATAAAAAACATTGAAACGGTTTTCCTTGTGTTGGTACTCATCGCTCATAGGCCTCTCTCTTGAGTGGAGATAGATAAACGAGAACGTATTTTCAATCAGTGGACTGCTTTTTCATTCACGATAATTTTGAAACAGTTTCAATGCAAAGATGGGGGAAGATATCTTCACAAGACGAAATCGGCATAATAACAATCTTCGTATCCGAAGTGAATCCCACAACATCTTTTCGCTCGTACATTCTCAAACAACATTATGTCGTACAATATTCTCATTAATGAAAGGACAATGATGTAAATTTATTTTGCTACACGAGCGTTTTCTATTATTTTGACAAAAATTTTGCGAGGCCGTCCACGTCGGCGAATGCACGGAAAAGCGCATTTCGACCATCAAAATGAATATCTTCACATTTTTGTGTATATCGCAGAGCCTTCACATGAGAACATCGTTCACTATGCTCAGTTCGCGGTTTCGGCTGGTTCTTTGAACTCAGCTTCCAACTTTGCTTCTTGTTCTGCTTTCTTCAACGCCATTTCTGCCTTTTCTTCCAATCTATCGGCCATTCGCTTCTTCTCTCTGATCTCGATTTCTTTCATGAGCGTCTCCATCATGTCGAGTTTAGCCTTGACCTTGTACCATTGGTCGCTATCGTACATAGCTGCGAAGGTAGGCTTCTGCATGGCACCCATCCACTTCTCGATCAAAGTTGAGCTATCATCCATGTTCTCTTCCACTCCAACCACCGTACCAATCTTTACAAGGCCCAATCCAAAGAAACGGGAGTACATCCAGTATTTATCAGACTTGGCGTTAGCACTAATGGCTGCTATCGGAGAACTACCTTCTCCGCTGAGAAGCTCAGCCTCGATATCAGCAGCAGTCTTCCCCTGAACATAATCCATCATCACCTGCGCCTCCGCACGAATAGTAGCCTCATCCAAACCCAACGCGGTCATCATAGATGCCACAATTTTTTCCCTGATATCCGCCTCAGGATAGTTCTTCAACAACATATCCAAGGCACTCACCAAACCAAGGGACCAAATGGCATCACGCTTGAACCGAGCATCAGCAACAATCAAGTGTGTAGACCCGACGATATCCGTTACCATGTTCTTGTACAAAGCATTAATGCTGCAACCAAGCAACTCGGTAAATTCCGAAAATGCCTCACCCACGGTACGAACCTCATTTCCGGAGAGATGACCAAAGCGCTCGGCGAGCTCTCCCTTGGCAACACCCGGTTTGTAATCCAACTGTGCACAATAACAATAATAAAAATCATGATGAACATTCAGATGGCATGCAATACGAAAATTCCACATTTCTTCTCGAGCAAAACTAACACTCATCTACAACCAACCACATACGTAAAACTCACCTCACGTTCGAGTGCCGCATCCAGCGCATCTCCTTCGTAGAGTCCATACAACTGAGTATTCTGCTGCCCTCGAACAACTCCAAATGTTTGAGAAGCTGGTGCAGGAGGTGCTGTGAATGCAGCTGTAGAAGCGATTAATGTGGTGACAGCGACGGTTAACTTCATCTTGTGAATATGGATTTGGGTGTAATGTTTCCTGAGGAATGGTAATAAATGAAAAAAAGGATGGAGTAGTAGGTTTGAGAAAGGAGAGACAGAGAGAGGGACGATGCGCCATCAGTTTGCTGGTTCGCTTCTTTTTTTTACATTCTTCGCGTTGATACATGCTATGGTGCTCATCGCGTGGCGACTGACGACACAAGAGAGAGGGACACAACAATTCGAAAGCACGGATGTGTCATTAATACGAATGTTATGCGAACTTTGATGAGGATGAAAATTGTCAAAAATCCTCTTGCGATGGGGTACTCACAATATCTTTCTTTCTCTCCTAAAAAACCTGATTATTGGGTTTCTGTGTTTCGATGCTCTAATTTAAAAGGAGAGATATGAAAATACTAGAGGATAAGATAACACATAATTATAGAGAGGTTGAAAGATGGACGCCCCGCAGTCGCTCATGCCAACTTCAACGATTTTGTCGGCAACTCATGGCCGTCAACGCCGATCGGAACGAGACATCGATAAAGTTGATTTAAAAATGGCCAAGAAGTACGGCATGAAAGAGCAAGCTAGATCTGGACGAGTCAAATATACGTTCCGTGGTGTAGTGTTTATTTATGATCCTAAAACAAATAAGGAAGTTACTTCCTTTAAGACACACTACGGATATAGCAAAAAAAGTGGTACGTGTGTAGCTCCAGCGTTGAAGCTAAGGAAAGTGACGGGGCTGAAGAAGTACGGTATTTCAAATGAGCGAGCTCGTGAAAGTAAAAAGCGCTTGAGATTCAGACAGAAGTTACAGGAAAATTCTATACTGTGGACATCACATTCGGTTTTGGTAGTTGATATGTCGGGAAGTATGAGAAGAGATGACGTAAATGGTGCGCGCTGTCGTG
>Ga0209092_10003064_pt1 | contig 14825 bp, 8 predicted proteins | sample FraStrMetagenome_FD_187446 | JGI IMG/M metagenome (GOLD analysis project Ga0209092, IMG submission 187446) | Marine eukaryotic phytoplankton communities from Arctic Ocean - Fram Strait ARC3M Metagenome (SPAdes) (version 2) | ecosystem: Environmental > Aquatic > Marine > Oceanic | place: Fram...
TTATATCTGTGATATTCATTCCCGCGTACTGTCTCTGCGTAAGTCCTTTTTCTTTTGCTTTCATAAACTTTGACACAGCCGCTAAAACTAACCTTTCCTTTTCCTTTCAATACATTTTCTCCAACAGCATCCTCCAAAAGTTGCATTTAGTGGATTCGATATATTAACAAAATGAAGACCTCCGTCACAAGTATCACTACCCACAACGTAGGCCCAAGCCGTGTCCTCGTTAATAAAAATGTTATGAGAACTACCAAAGTCAACATAATGGGCATCCTTGGTAAAGTTCGTAAAGGTAGTGACATCTAATAGCCTATCCAAATCAAAGATTTGCATTCCATAGTCCGGAACTTCCGAACCGATAAAAGCATAGTGATCATATGTCTTGATGTCTTTCCAGATGTTACGCCAATCTGTGGTATTTTCGGTAAGGAGAAGTCCAAGAACGACAGGATTAATAGGATCGGTAACCTCTACAAAACTTGTTCCAACAATCATTCCTACAAGAGCAAAGTCTCTACCATCTTTTGACCATCCCCACAAATCATTGCAATCATTGAACCCATAGGATAATCCTCCATGAAGATCTTCACCAGTAATGTAAGACTGTAGAGCAATGTTTTTGCACAAATAATCACCTGCTTTACCATCTTCACACTCGATCTCATCTCCAACGATGGATTCTAAATCCATCATTTCTGGTAATCTGGGTCTATTTTCAAATACACCACTTCCCGGTCCACAGAGATTGTTGGCGCCATCGTTTTGCGAATAAGCGAGTTTTGAAATGCTAATCAGAGGAAATAATTTTAGAATCTTCATTATTATTCAAAAGATATTTTGTTGTGATAAGAATTGTGTGTCAAATCAAAGCAGAGAATTTGATTGTATCCTTTTTGAGAAAGTACGTTAATGGTAGAGTATGCAAGGTATGCTTCCACAAAGAAATCTCTTAGATTTATGAAAAAGTGACTTGCAGATTTTTCACGAGCCGTAAGAACTTGGTATGATGAGAACCGTCTTCACTTCTTATTGTTACCATGTCAGTAAAGAGTTCCCATGGCAGTAAAGAGTTCCCCTTTCCAATCGTTCACCTACGCAATAGATTTGATGTTTATATTTACTACACGTACGGACATTATTCAGAAGGTTCATGTTATCCATATGAATTCCTAATGTCACATTCCAATTCGTTTCAGGGTAGTCTGCTGCTGGCTATTCATGGAGAAACTGTGTGAAAAAGTCATATATTACTTAGATTGAAGCAATGCATCGTGTGAACGCACAATATATTCTAACTTCAAGTAATAATATAATAGACTAAAACAAGGAACGTCAAAGACTAATTATATATAGAACAAACAAGATTACGTTTGTAATCCACATACAGCAGATTCTATTAACAAGTTCAAGAGTAGTAGTAGTCATAGTATGTTTCTTTTAGCGTCGTGTTTAGGCGTGATCTGCACTGCGGCCAAAAGCTTTCCACGTCCCGAAAAAAAGAATATGGCAAGTTCAAGAGTACATTTTTTTAATTATTAACGTCTTTTATTATTTATAACTTGTTGGATGTACTGCCAATAATTTCGACATAATTTTTGAAAATGGGCAAAAATTGCCCGTAAAGTTTACAATTTGCTGATAAATCAATATTGGTACCGTATATCTTATTCAAATGCATTACATCATACATATGAACACAAATAATGAAAGACGCAATCATGTCCGAAGAATTTGTACACCAATTATTTCAGCCAGTCCTTCCAAAGTATGCACAAGGGTTGATCAGAGCTTCGAAAGCCTTCCCAGCTTTATTATTATAGCTACAACCTACACAGCAACAGATAATTATTTTTAGAATGAATCTACGGTACTGTAAAATGCATCAAAAAATATTATATCTAGCATCTTTATTCTATCAAGATTATTCTTGATCTCCGAGTTGAACCTCAATTAGAGAATTCTGCTGTCATTATCTAATGAATATTTTTACAAGACCTACTCTTTATCATCAAAATGTTGTGATGTATGAGAACTTGTTTGTTGACATATTCCGATTTTTCTACTTGTGCTTCTGACACCTCTTTCGATTACTTATTAGAAATTTTATAGAAGAGGGTCATTGAAATTACTACATACCATTTTTTTAAGTTCTTCACCGTACACGTTTGCAGAGCGAGATTCACGTGCAAGACCCCTTCACTTCATAAAAAACTCGAGGTAAGATATATATATATACACTGATGTGATTGAGAGAACAGAGTTCGTTTGCTGCCGAATTAATTGAGAAATTAGATCCGAGGAATGGTGGAGAGCATTTTTTATTTTCGTTCGGATTTTGGAAATGATTATTTTGTTTACATCTTGGACCTCTGACATGTGTATTTCTTGTTCAAAAAAAATCTTTCATAGTTTCACATGCGTTCTCGAAACTCAATTCCCGTGCCTTTTCGTATTATTTTCAATCCCATTTTGACATGATTCTGTTGCTGCTGTATCAAAAATAAGTTGAGTGAAGATTTTTGTAGGAATTCGCTCACGTACTGTGTGTGTTGGGGTAGCACACGACCCAACATTTCAGATAGCACTGCGAGAAAAAAGATCTAAAAAAGTATGCTTAGATACTACTATCGGATAACAATCCTACTCTCATCATTTCTATTTCCCAGTGCTGCATCCTTTATAACACCACATATACATTTACAAGGCTTGAAAACCAAGATCCAAACTCCAACACGAACGAAAACAATCGAAAACAGCAATAATATCCTTTCAAAAATGACAAAAAACGATATCGTTACTGGAAGTAACTTCTGGACAACAAGCACTAATGATGCGGCTCAGGCTCGAGACGAATTAAAGGTATGGCCTCTCGATGAGTACAATACCAAACTTTTAAATGAAGTTCACCCCAAAGACTGGCCCTCCTCTGCTAAATCGAATATTGAGGAATATGATTTGGTAGTCATAGGCGCTGGTGCCGGTGGTCTAGTTAGTAGTAGGCAGGTGAGGATATTTGTATCTATTAACTTGATGATTTATTTTGGTTAATTTTGCTTCTATTATGATGTTATAAGTGCTGATCAACACAAACCACCATCTCATTTTTATATCGATGAAAAAGGCAGCAAGAAGGGGAGCTAAATCAGTCATGATTTCAGCTCATTTAGCAGGCGGAGATTGTCTCAATGTAGGTTGTGTCCCATCCAAAGCCCTTATTCGAAGCGCCAAAATGATTCGGGAAGTCAAAAAGGCTCAGTCAAGTAATAACGAATTTGGAATCAAAATCAAAGGCGAAGTAGAAGTTGATTTTCTTCAAATAATGAAACGGATGCGTAAATTAAGAGCTCAGATTGCTCCCGTAGATGGACATGCGTTGGGAACGAATATTGGTGTGACAGTATTGCAAGGATTTGGTCGTTTTGTGGATGAAAAGACTGTAGAAGTTGTTCAACCTGGATCATCCGAAACACGATCCCTTTTACGTTTTAAAAAGGCAGTGATTGCTACTGGTGGGAGAGCCAGTATTGTACCGAATATTCCAGGTTTGAGTGATTCACCTTATACTACTAATGAAACTCTCTTCAATTTGAGTAAATTGCCACCAAGGATGGTAATTTTAGGTTCAGGAGTGATTGCTTTAGAAATGGCCCAAACTTTTTCTACTTTTGGGACGAAAGTTACCGTATTGGTTCGTGGTGAAAATCTATTTCCACGTGCTGATCCAGATGTAGGTCCCATGATGAAAAGAGTATTGGCAGAAGATGGCGTTACATTCTTAACCAACTCCAAAATTACACAAGTAGAGACTTTGAAAGTTCCATCAGATGAGGCTGACTTGCCTCTCATGAAAGTTAGCATTAAGTCAGGTAATGAGAATATTGAATTGGATTGTGAATGTCTCTTGGTAGCAGCAGGACGTGCGCCAAATGTTGAGAATTTAAATCTAGAAGCAGCAAATGTCCAATATGACTTGAAGGAAGGCATTATTGTCAATGATTTTGCACAGTCTGCGTCGAATCCAAACGTGTACGCTGTTGGAGACTGTACCGCGGGAGTACCTCGCTTAACTCACATGAGTGGAGAAATGGCGAAAGTCGTTGTACAAAATTCTTTATTTGATGATGAATGGAGGTTAAGTTCTTTGGTTGTACCCGCATGCATGTATACAGAACCTGAATATGCATCAGTTGGGATTGTTAATGCTAATTCAGATGAAGTTGATATTTACACGGCATCATTAGAGCATAATGACCGTGCTATTTTAGAAAGTGACAATGATTATGGGTATGCAAAGGTGTTCTGTAAAAAGGGGACTGGAACAATCGTTGGCTGCACTATTGTTGCAAGTCGTGCAGGAGAAATTATCAACGAGGTGACTCTTGCTATGAAACATGGTGTTCCTCTTGAAGGTATTGGCCGTAACATACACTCGTACCCTACCACTGGCGAGGCTGTTATGATGTGTGGACTGCAACTAATTAATTCAAAATGGAAGCGACTAGACTAAATTATGAGCACTCCTCTAACTCTATTCAATTTTATATTTAATTTGGTTTACTAATGAAAATCTTGGGAAACCTAGTAAAAGTATGAGATGCTCAATTTCCAATTCTATCCCTCAATTTTTTATTCAATTTTGTTAATATTCCGGGGACTAAATATTTCTCATTTTTGCGAAGTCTTGTCAGCCTGAAGCATCAATAAGAACAAAAAATTTCACACATAATTTTAATACATCGCGGTTTGAATTTATTTGAATCTTGTCTGTAGCATACACCTTCTTTGATTCATCATGGCAAAATCTGAAAATGTATTAATTCAACCTTTGAATGTATGAACATATTCACAGCATGGCGAGCATGAATTTTTCACACTAGAATCACTTTATTTCTTGCGCTTGGTTTTTATGGGTTGTGTAGTGAAGGGAAAAGGAGTCAAGGTTACATCAACTTTTTTCTTTGTCACAAGTTTGCCCCCAATAGTAAAGGAAGTATCCTCCTCAAATGTAGCAACACATTCTGTATCGGATGGGCATGAACCCTTCAATTCCCAAATAAGGGTTTCGATCTCTCCATCGTATTCAGTCAATGTAAGCAAACCGTCATCTTTCATTTCTAAAACTTTATCAACACAACCTGTATACTCTTGAGGGATGATAGAAAGAAGTCCACATGTACTACGGTATTGTCCAGCAGGAAGACTATCTCCAGGGCTAAGAGGGGTAGTAATGCGTGCGTTGATAGCAATAAGAATAGGAGTGAGGATCCATAAAAAGATAAATAAGAGCAAAAGTGAGCCTTGACCATCATTTGAACTAGTCATTTCTGGAACTTCTTTCACTGGAACTTCCATAGCTTCTAAAGTGCGTTCGGGCTCTTTTTCCATTATTTCTTCCTTTGAATCTTGGTTCTTTTCTTCGACAACTGGTTTTGGTTCGTCTTCAACAGCCTCTTCTTCAGGGGGAGATTTAGGTTCGGGAGATTCAACTCCATTAAGCTGTTGAATTATTTTTTGAAGAAAACAAACATAAAAATTAATATCTTAGCAAAATTTGGTAGTTCAGTTGTTAAGATTAACCTACCATTGCCTGGACTTTTGGATCATTCAGAATTGGTTTGGAGAGCCTCATACATTCTGAAGATTCCATACCAGCAGGAATGGCCAATAAAATGTTTTGATTACGTTTGAGCTCATCCATGTAAGCAATCAAGGAAACGTCATCTGACATAACCTTTCCGTCAGTCATACATACAGAATTGTATTCTTGAGATCTAAGAGCTATCTCAGTTGCTGAAAGTGGGATCTGCTTTAAAATGTCGTTCACTTTGGCGCTACTTGCGTCAAATGTTAGCTGAATGAGCTCGAAACGACGACTGCTTGCGTCCATCAACAAGAGCACTATTTGAATAGGAGTCTCTTTCACTTTATCTTTCGTCACCGCATCTATCACTGCGAACAATTTCTTTTCACTGTCAGAAGTCACTTTTTCGCTAGCATCGATCTCAACGTTAAAGATTGTTGCTTCATCTAAATCTGGGGCAGATGAAACAGTCTTTGTTTCCTGCTTTTTCTTTTTCTTCTTGCCTTTCAGAAGACCACGGATACTTTTTCCTCCTGCTTTCAGAAGCTGGCCTGGAGATCGACTCCTTTTTCTGCGCTGATTCTCCTGGGGATCGGTTGCTCTGGAAGGCATGATTAAATTCCTGCAGTCTATTGGGCGGTTAATGTGCAGAAGTAAACAATTTTGGAATTCTGTGATGCCTTAAATTTATTGCTTTTATATTGCGTTGGATATTGAAGATACACGTGCATTTGAAATAATAAGATACGAAAGCGAGATCTGCAACTTATTTGTCGCCATATACCGTACCAATTGCTAAGTCATATTGAGCTTGTACGTACAATTGTATGAGGAAAAAAAAGGAAATCATTATGACCGTAGAATGTTGAATTCGTAGCTCATTTATGATCAAAATGCTAAGCAAATAAATAGCGTAAACTCTCATTTTAAAAAGTTAGAAATGGTTCGTCGACGTAAAATTTAAAATACGTCATGTATGACGATTTACAATCGAATAATGATGACTAAAATCCCAAAGAACTTTTTCACAATTCTTTGAAAACCAAAACTATATGCTGCCTGACAAACACTACAATTATGTTAAAATTAAATAAAATACAATTTTTTAAACTAATAAATGGATCAGAAGCATTATCACGACGATTGCCATCATATATAGAACAAACTATCAATTGAAGCAAACCTAATATTCACATCATTGCTATAATTATAATATGATTCTCATATATGCTTCAATTGGCAAACGTAGTTACTTTATTTGTCAAGGACAAAAATGGGAGGGATATTGGTGAGTCAAAGCGACGAGAGATATCTCAAAGAAAAAATGCACTAGGAAACAGCCTTCATTAGTTACAATACGGCACAAATACATTCATTTCTAGTTTCATAACGGCTTGTGATACTTACATTTTCATTAAATAATCACTCGAAAAATCATCTGATTGTGAAAATATCTCACTTTCCAAATCAAAATTGATATGTAGATATCATTATTTTAATTATATTGCCCCGTTCAAATTAAAACGATAGATAAAATGCTATAGTACAGATTATCGATAAACAACGTATATCACATAAAGAGAGATTTTTCTTTACTCGAAAGTGAACTCCAAAAGTTGTTGGGGCAATGGCAGTACTATTATAGTGAGGAAAAACTGAATCAATAAATCTGACATCATTGAAATCCCTTCAATGGAACTAGGAGAACAAATGTCTAACCCGCAAAACAATTTTGATTCTTCGAAATTGAATTCGTCTCCACTAAATATGAATCCTTCTCCATAAAGGGATATTTCATAATAACCATCTTTGGGTGCATAATAATCATCATCTGAACAGCATAACCCATCACCATATGTGTCAAATATTGTAAATTTGTAGCAACCTACTGGTAAGCATCGACTGTCCTCATAGAGTGTATTTTCTTGTAAATTGTCAGGATTGACGGATATAACTGCATTTGATCGATCACTAAGAATCCAAGAAGTTTCCTCTGGAAATACATCAGTAAAAATCTTAAGATCGTACTTGAATTCGCCGCTGGGACAGCACTTCTGTGTTGGGCTCATTGATGGTACACTTGATGAAGTTAAAGAGGGATTGCTAGAAACAGTAGGGTTTTGTGTAGGCTCTGATGTTGGTATTGTTGATGGATGAGGAGAAAATGTTGGAGAAATAGGCGTACCCACCAATCCGCGATAATGTGAAACCTCGAATGCCATCCTTTCTGCTTGTCCTGTAGTAAAAGTATACATGCAACAATCATCCGAATAGTCCATAAAGTTGTGAATAGGGTCTACACCATCGGCAGAACAAGAGTTTTTTCCAATTTCACATCCAAATGAAGGAGAAGATTGAAATGGAGTATCTGCAACTTCATCTCCGTCGCCAAAGCATGATTCACCTTGAAAGGTATGCCATAGACCCACCCAATGTCCAATTTCGTGAACCAAAGTATCTCCTTCATCATATTTTGCTGATGTGCCATCTGGCATAGTTCTATAATTAATAACTACACCATCTTCACGATCAAAAGGTCCTGTGGGATCGTTTTCGTCAATTGGGCACCCTTCAGGAAAAAATGCGAAACCTAAACCATCAATTGCACCTGTAAAAACATTTAAATCCTGACAATTCCCCATACGCGCGTTCAACCTGAAATCGAGACCAACGTCACTATCAAGATTAAAAGCTCCAGAATTATCGTAAGTCGTAACATTTACCAAATTAAATCGAAAATTTGTTGGTGTGACAGGTTCATAGTTAAATTGCGCAAACGAACATGGTGAATATTCTGCTTCTTCTCCTCCAAAAGCTTTGTTCACAACGGTCATTGCTCTTTCAATTTGTTCCATGGAGCTACCACCAATCCCATTTCTTGTGACATTGTGCCAATACACATTCACAACATATTCAACATTTTCAAGAGTTTTTGCTCCTCCATTATTTTTCCATTCTTGGAACTTCTTGTTACTTAGTTTCTTTTCCTCATCTGACAAATCCTTTTGTTTGCATCTTGAGTGTTCATGGTCGTGATGATGATGTTTTTGATCATCATGACCATCGTGGTGGTGTTCGTGATTGTGCTCATGTGCTCCTTGACCATGAACTGATGTGGTCTGCAGGATAGCTGCAAGAACAAAAAGTAGCACCTCAGCGTATTTCATGTGCACTAATATAATAATTTTAAGTAAGGCGTATGATTATATGAATGATAAATATAATAATAATTGTGTAAATAAATAAATACCTAAAATAAGTATCTTCAAGCACCTCACATTTATCTTGAAACTGATCAGCACCTTTTTCTTGGATAGTGCAACTTACCTCGGCTGTCGTAGAAAATAGGAAGTCAAATTATTAGCTAATAAATACAGTTTTTAATCAAGCTACAAGAGAGGCACATTTTAGAGATTTTCTGATCATGTTACGGTACTATACATTAATAAATGATGATGAGATTTATTTGTTGTTCACCATGGGCCAAATCTCTCCAATTGATTAAAATAATGATTCCTCTTTTTGACTACATGAATTCAAAAAAGTCTGGTTCGTCACATTTGACAATAATATTTTCATTCTTTCCTAAGCACTCGAATCAACTTCAATTTGAAAGAATCCTCCATCATTTTTGTTTGATCTAGTCATATAAAGAAGCAAGAAAAGAGCACCTTATGCTTTATTTATTACAAGGTCTCATGTGCGAACAATTTTCATCATGATTAACATGCAATTGCTCTTATTCAGCAGGGAAACAAAAAATCGCAGAAATATTCATGTGGTCAGAAGGAAAACGAAACCCAGGCAATTTGCTTTCTTCAAGAGTATTGCTTTCTGGAATGCTCAGAGTACGGACACATTCAAGAATTTTTGGGCTATAAAAGATGTAGTCGATTACACGTTTCGTTGCAAATGATCCTCTTATTTTGAAGGTTGTGTATTGAATATCATTTTGATTTTGATGCAAATCTTGATTGTTTAATTGTGTGTAGGCTGACTCTACCCTCAATTTCTCCTGAAGCATACGAATACATTTGCTATCTGGTGTAGCATTGAAATCGCCCAAGATAAGGATCGGGATGTTTTGGACTTTCCTTCGTTCTTCAAGCAATTTGGTCAGTATTTGAATTTCTTTGCTCCTAATCGATTCATTTTTTTCACCATTTTTAGCTTTGAGGTGTGTCACTAACACAAGTATATCTTTATTACTTCTTTTGTGCCTTAAACATGCAATTATATATACTTGATTGTAATTTCTATGTTGATCTTCATATGCTTTAGATAAATGATCTTTTTTCCTGAAGACTTCAGATTTCCAAAATAAAGCGCAACCATCTGAGTACCATCCAAAATTCACTCCGGGGGCATTCGGTTTTGGTTCAAACACACTCTCATATCCGAACAACTCTAATATTGGCTTGAAAAAATTATAATAATTGTCAATTTCTTCTAGACCAATAATGTCGGGAGGGTTGGGATGTAAAATTACCTCAAGAATACGCCATTTTCGATAATAGAAATCAATGCATGTTTCTCGATGCGGAACTTCCGTGAAACCTCCATAATTATTCTTTCCGAGAGTTTTTGGTTCAAAATGCGTTGGTGCTGTGGGTCCAGATGAAAGTCCCTCTGCCAGAATATTGAATTGCATTACAGTGAAAGAGTTTTCCATATCATTTTTATACGAGTAAAATTCTGAAGTATCTTCCCAGGAACGGGAATATAATTTGGATGGTTTTATTCTGCCTTGATACTTGCAAACACTTTGAACCTTTTTTTTGACATCTTCTCTCCCCATGCCTATAATTTCATTGTCAATAGTTTCTTTTACTCTTACATCTTTCGTCATTTTTCCTGATGCTCCGGAGAGACTCCCTATAGATTTCAAGACAAATCTATCTTTTTCACTTTTGTTGAGTTAGGTGGGTGAACAATGTAATTGGGATTTCAAGTCATATTTCAAATGGGCGTCCTTCACTCAATTTATAGTTGTTGTGTATGATATTATTTTAATTGTTCTAATGGCAATGTTCTGAGACAGACCCCACAGCTTCAATATTATTCTTCACTCGTCGTATTAAAATCCATAGAAAAAATGAATGTGCTACATAGTGTCAAGCGCCTGGGCAACAAGCACGAGGTCAACTAATACTAGGTATGTCGGCACGTACAGAGGGTTTTCGAAAGAAATAATCCAAGCGTAATCGGATTCTTTCATTCTTATTTTTGAGCTACTAAAGATAACAACGATGTTTCTCTAATTCATTTTTGAGACTGCTAGGATATTCATATCTAACAAATCATTTCCCATCCCTATTCACAATGCAAAGTATAAGAAACGCATGGACCGCCATTTCAAATGATTTGACATCGCATTCTTCATTTTATGAACCCATATCACAAAAAAATATCTTTGTCAACAATATCAAACAACAGCAAAAGGAAGTAGCATGATATCATTATCTACAGTAAGATTTACAATATAACAATAAATTTAATTATGGAATTTATCGAATAGAAACATATACAGCTATATAGAGAGAACATATTATCCAATGCGCAAAGTCTCATCAAAAGCTTATCGTGTATTCATGTGTTCGAAACCATGTTTGTTCTTTATATATCGAGCTTCAAAATCCGAGAAGTGATTCAAGGAATACTAGAATGGCATTGAGAAGTAAAATTAACGTGTCTACTAACATTGAGATACCTGCGGTAATAGTATCATCCGTTGTATCATCCGTTGTATCATCTGAAGAGCACTTGTCTATTCCACAAAAATCATGAGAATTTTCATTAAATAGAATACTTCCTCCACCTTCGAAAATAAATTGATCACCGTAGAGAAATGCTTCGTAATATCCATTTTCGAAAGAAAACGAATCATCGATATAGTAGTTACCGTCATCGTTGTAATAGGGATCGTCAAGGAAAATATCATCGTAGAAGTAGTAATCAAGGAAGTCGTCATCCAAGTCGTCATCCAAGTCGTAATAATTCCAATAATAATCATCAATTTCGGAGACCAATCCATCACCCCATGTGTCGTACATTTTTAACTCATAGCATCCTACCGGCAAGCACAGACTCTCCCCATAAAAGAAATTTGGTTCCGTGAAAAAATCACTAAAGGATACAGATTGCCCGGTAGAAGATTCAATCAGTTCCCAAGAAGTTTCTGCGGGAAATCCATCTGTGAAGAGTGTGAGGTCATATTTGAACTGTCCTGCTGGACAGCACTGGGAACTCCTAGAAGGAGCTGATGACGGTAGAGTTGAAGGGAGAAAAGATGTAGACGGACTTAGCGATGGTTGGTCGGAGTGGCTTAACGAAGGGGAAGATGAAGGTAGGGATGATGTAGGACGAGGAGAAACAGTGGGAGTGGCACAAATGTCCACCCCGCAAAATATGTGTCTTTTTTTAAAATTAAATTCGCCACCGCTGATTATGTCTTCTTTGCCATAAAGGGATATATTATAATAACCATCTATTGAATTATAGTAGTAAGAAGCAGAGCAGCATATCCCATCACCAAGTCTGTCATAAATTGTAAATTTGTAGCAACCTACTGGTAAGCATTGACTGTCCTCATAGAGCGTATTTTGTTGTAAATTGTCAGGATCGACAGAAATCACTGCATTAGTAGAATTGTCCCTAACAATCCAAGAAGTTTCCTCTGGAAAAATATCTGTTAAAACCTTAAGATCGTATTTGAATTCGCCGCTGGGACAGCATTCTGGTCCTGTAGATGGTGCAGCAGTCTCTGTGGGACTCATTGATGGTACACTTGATGAAGTTAAAGAGGGATTGCTAGAAACAGTAGGGTTTTGTGTAGGCTCTGATGTTGGTATTGTTGATGGATGAGGAGAAAATGTTGGAGAAATAGGCGTACCCACCAATCCGCGATAATGTGAAACCTCGAATGCCATCCTTTCTGCTTGTCCTGTAGTAAAAGTATACATGCAACAATCATCCGAATAGTCCATAAAGTTGTGAATAGGGTCTACACCATCGGCAGAACAAGAGTTTTTTCCAATTTCACATCCAAATGAAGGAGAAGATTGAAATGGAGTATCTGCAACTTCATCTCCGTCGCCAAAGCATGATTCACCTTGAAAGGTATGCCATAGACCCACCCAATGTCCAATTTCGTGAACCAAAGTATCTCCTTCATCATATTTTGCTGATGTGCCATCTGGCATAGTTCTATAATTAATAACTACACCATCTTCACGATCAAAAGGTCCTGTGGGATCGTTTTCGTCAATTGGGCACCCTTCAGGAAAAAATGCGAAACCTAAACCATCAATTGCACCTGTAAAAACATTTAAATCCTGACAATTCCCCATACGCGCGTTCAACCTGAAATCGAGACCAACGTCACTATCAAGATTAAAAGCTCCAGAATTATCGTAAGTCGTAACATTTACCAAATTAAATCGAAAATTTGTTGGTGTGACAGGTTCATAGTTAAATTGCGCAAACGAACATGGTGAATATTCTGCTTCTTCTCCTCCAAAAGCTTTGTTCACAACGGTCATTGCTCTTTCAATTTGTTCCATGGAGCTACCACCAATCCCATTTCTTGTGACATTGTGCCAATACACATTCACAACATATTCAACATTTTCAAGAGTTTTTGCTCCTCCATTATTTTTCCATTCTTGGAACTTCTTGTTACTTAGTTTCTTTTCCTCATCTGACAAATCCTTTTGTTTGCATCTTGAGTGTTCATGGTCGTGATGATGATGTTTTTGATCATCATGACCATCGTGGCGGTGTTCGTGATTGTGAAGGACTTTGTCTTTGTGCCCCCCTCCGTGGCCATGAATTGATGTGGTCTGCAGGATAGCTACAACCACTGAAAGAAGCAGCTTAAGATATCTCATGTGATTGGAAAGGAAATATTTTGTGTCAGATGTCTTGCGATCAAAGTTTGATTGTTTGTATAATTTTTTTCTTTGAACATGATCTATGGCCAGCTCTTATAGTACCTGCTCACTAACCATGCAGATCAAATGTCTTGGATACGATTAAATTATTGCTAATTAAGATATATTTACTCGTTTTATTTAGAAGATTGGACAGCAATGTATATTACTTTCTTTGTTTTGATCACTAGTACCGTGCTCACATCAAGTGAAGATACCTACATAGAACATGTGGGAAAAGTTCAAGTTAATTACCTATCTATACAAAGTCTTCATTGAACTAAAGCTCCTACGTATAGCTGGGGAAACAAAATGTGTTTTTTCAGTACAATACAGTAGGTTTTAGTACATGAAGTGATTTTATCTAAGTGAGTCTTAATTTTTTCTTTATTTTTGTTAAACAAAACAAAAACTATGACTTTTTTTTTACATAATTGTTTGTATCTTTTCGAATATAAGGAATGATTTTAATCGGCAATTACAGAAATCTTCCTCATTGAATTCTGGTTATTTCTATGTATTTCGATTAAAATCAATGTTTGATTTTTTTGTCATAAACTGGACTTGAATGTTACGTATGTTTTGTTTGTTTGTTCTAAGATATTTTGTTAACGAGGGTTCATCCCCTGCACTGCGGCAGATATGGTCAGCTTCCCCCTATTCATACCTACTACACCCTTTATACATGAGTTCGAAAACCCCGACCTTTAGCACGGCGATAGCAAGATCTAAAAAAATCTCCGCCTATGTCTGACAGGCAGCTGTAGTAGGCAGAATTTTAAAAAGATATGCCTAGAATAAAACGGTTGCCTCCTCTGAAAACGCTACGGACTACTCCATCTGCCTCAATATACTATCTCACCAACCAGTCACTTACCTTTAAAAAAAAAAAAATTGCCATCCTGAAAAAATTCAACATCGAAGTATAGTCGAGCCATCATCTGTCTTCTCGGAAAAAAAACCGTGCGTCCCGGAAAAAAAGAAAAACCCGCATCAGGAACTCTATCGATCGCAATCATCTGTCTGTCTTGTTGAGAAAAAAAACCGTTCGTCCCGGAAAAAAGTGAACTAACATCAAGTCATCTGTCGTTCATCCGTTTGATTAAATGAAAAAAAACCGTTCGTCCCGTAAAAAAAAGAGGAAAATTACTAGCATCCAGATCTCTGTTGAAGGTAATCACTCTGTTTGTCTTATTGAGGAAAAAAACCGTTCGTCCCGGAAAAAAGTGAACTAACATCAAGTCATCTGTCGCTCGTTCAATTGTCTATTCGAGGAAAAAAAAAACCATTCGTCCCGGAAAAAAAGGAAA
>Ga0209092_10003065_pt1 | contig 14823 bp, 5 predicted proteins | sample FraStrMetagenome_FD_187446 | JGI IMG/M metagenome (GOLD analysis project Ga0209092, IMG submission 187446) | Marine eukaryotic phytoplankton communities from Arctic Ocean - Fram Strait ARC3M Metagenome (SPAdes) (version 2) | ecosystem: Environmental > Aquatic > Marine > Oceanic | place: Fram...
TGTCGAATTGATGTTAGATAATAATCAATTATCAGGAAGCATACCATCAGAGCTGGGGTTGTTGACGGATTTGAAAGAGATCTGGCTGAGTGAGTTATTTGGGTCATGCTGAATTGGTAGAAATGCGATATGATTGGTTGTGTCAATTCTAATAAGTTTTTTGTGTCGAATTGATTTTAGATAATAATTTATTGTCAGGAAGCATCGCATCAGAGCTGGGATTTCTGACGAGTTTGGAAGTTATTGTTTTGAGTAAGTTTTGTGTTATGCTACAATAGGAGAAATGCAATATTATTGATAGATATTGACTTGAATATCATTTTTGATTCAATTGATTTTAGTTAATAATGAATTGTCAGGAAGCATCCCGTCAGAACTGGGATTGATGACGGATTTGCAATACATCTTTTTGAGTAAGTTTTGTGTTGTTTTCAATATGCTGTTATGGAAACAATCGAATATATGATTGTTGGAACCAGATTCTAATAATTGTTCTTTCTTGCATTGGAATTAGATAACAATCTATTGTCAGGAAACATCCCATCAGAGCTGGGATTGTTGGCAGATTTGCAAGCGATTTATTTGAGTAAGTTATTTGTGTTGTATTGCAGTGGAAGAAATATAATATGATTTTTTGTTATCGAGTCTCATAAGAGTTTTATGTTAAATTGATGTTAGGTAATAATCAATTTTCAGGAAGCATACCATCAGAGCTCTTTGCTCTCCCAAACCTCTTGTTTACAGGAATTCGTGTTGGTAAGTGGATGATTACTGTGGGGCTGTTCTTCAAATTTTCCTCACTGACTATTGTTTGTTTTCAAAAATAGCGGGCAATCCTAATGTATATGCTGTCTGTGATGAATATTTTGATCCAAATAAGATCGATATTCCATGTACATTGAGTCCCATCCCAAATACGCCTTTCTACGTTGATTTGAATGTCAAAAACTGGGATGAATGTGCAAGTTTCGCTGGGAATACTCCATTCACGTTTGCGTCTATTCGAAATCAGCAAGAAAATAATGATGTTACTGATTTTTTGTGGAGCAATGGATTTGCGGGGGTTTGGCTTGGTGGTTATCAAACTAGTTATGACGATGAGCCAGCTGGTAATTGGGCATGGCTAGATGAAACTACATGGACTAATTCCACCTACACTAATTGGAGTCCTGGTCTACCAGATAACTATTATGATGATGCGCATCATTTGTATCTACAGAGTTGGGATGGTACATGGGGTGATGGAAGTAACGAATGGAGTTTGCATTGTCTACTCAGAGATCCTATTTCATCGTTTGTATCAAAAAGGGCACCCACAACGGAACCAACTACTACATTCCAGCGCACACCCACAACCTATGCAGTAACTGTAGGAACATTGACTTCGACAGTACTTCCATTCTTGGAATCGATTATGACTTTTTTTATGAATTTCCTGCCTTTTTATGATTGACGACATCCGAGAGATACGAATATGATATTTACAACATGATTTACATACCTTTTCGAAAACGACTACATATTTACATTTTTATATAATAATCATAATCATAATCATAATCATAATCATAATCATAATAATATATCAAACGAATGATTGTTGACGACGTTACGAGACATCAATGATTTAGTAATACGGCATTTCAATTGCCAATGTATTTTTGTTCCTCTTGTTGGAAAATGAAACACAATTCATTAGAAAGCACATCCTTCTCCACACTTCCAAACATATATAGATCGTGACGGAAGGATGTTTTTGTGAGACCAACCTACCTAATTGGGAGATGTCGTATCACAACGTACATAGTACGCCAAGGAATGATTTGGGGGGAGGAGGCATATCCTCGGATCTTTGGAAGGGTTTTTCGTCAGGAGGATGACGCCCCGTAGGAGTGGTAATATTTGTTTTTCCGAATTTCCAAAAAATGTCCTTGTCGTAAGTAAGTAGAATCGTATCCGGAGGGAACCGAATGCTTTCCATCCTCACCCTCCTCTCTTCCATCAAACGGTGTGATAATAACCTGTGCCCGCCAATTTTATCGTACCCGATCCTACAAGGGGGGTTGGGAGAATGGGAAGGGGAAAGGAGTGATGGGTCGACGTGACGTAGGATGCAGTATGGACCCTACCAGAAAGTGTTGGAGAGGATACGACATACGCCCTCTTCGTTCGAAACCTACGAGATTTGTTACGGACATGTAAGGAACGAACTAACTTATCTCTATATTTGTATAAGAAAGATTGATTATTCGAACGATAAAACAAAGAATTCATTCCCAGCCTTCCTCGTAGGCTGATCAACAAATTCGAATTGCATTGCATTGCATTGCATCAAACATCAAACATCCAAAAACAAACAACAAAAAACGAAATCAAAATCAAAAAGACCCTCCCATCAATATCGAATTGTCGTGATCCAATCGAATCGTAGGAACCCGAGTATGATTCCGAGAATCTTGCAACGGTGGTTTGTCCCTTCCTCTTCTACCATCATGGATCATCCTCGTCGTAGTCATACTCCTCACTCCGAAGATGATTCGAGGAGGGAGTCACCTTCCATGAATAATACTTATGATCAGGATCAGGATCAGGATCATCCTGCATCCACTTCCACTTCCACTTCCACTCAATTTCCAACTCCTAATGATGCAAGAAGATCGTCGTTAGAAATACCTGTCGGAGAAGCATCGCCACTTCTTCCAAATAACAACACCACCACCAATAACACCCATAATACTCCCAATACCAATCCTTCCAATCCCCCCACCGATTTTTTAACACGAACACGTCGAAGGCTCAATGTCCTATTTGTCTGCTTCACCTTCCCCATCGTCCCATTGGTCCTCTGTCTCATTGGGAATATACTATGGATCCTCTTTGCCACTCTGACATCGACCACTCCCTGCGACGAACCCTTGGAAGTATTTTCCTACATGTCTACTGTATTAATCTTATACACACCTCATCACAAACGTATGAAACGATGGTGTGTGTCTCAATGGACGACACGACAACAACGACATGGACAACGACGACGACGGGATTCTGGGAATGGACAAGGTGATAATGATGCCCGGAATGACTCCTCGCGAAGACGATCTGACCATTCTCCTCCCAATAATTCCAATAATCCCAATGAGACAAATGAGGAGGAAGAAGGAGAGGAGACGGACGAATCCACCTCCTCGTCGACCATCGCTTTGGAACGAATGTATGATCATTTGTATTGTACCATTTGTTTGTGTTATATTTATATAGGCGTTCAATGGACCTCTCAATGTCGTTCCAATGCTCTCCCAATGTCCTCCATGACATCCTCCTCTTCCACATCCCTCCTTTCTCCCTGTCCTTCCTCCTCCGTCCATCCTCCCTGGATCTATTTCCCATGGTCCTCTTCCTCCTCCTCCTCCTCTTCCTCTTCTTCCTCCTATGATCCAACCATGGACCCACCCTGTGACACTCCATCCACATTCAACGATATCACCTGTGGATGTGAAAATCTCTATCATGCCACTCAAACCTATATATTACTCGTCTTATTACTCGCGACAGTCTTATTATTACCATTGATTTGTCTTCCGTGTATTTATATCTGGATCGTCCGTGGAGCGACACGGGATGCGATTGCGTATCGGACACGGAATGGTACATTGTGGTATGACGAGGAGGACGAGGAGGACGAGGAAGAAGGGAGGATTCGATGGAGTGTGGAACAAGTATTGGGACAAATGGAACAAGTCTATCAAAATGTGAGTGATGTGGCATATCAGGCCAAAGCATCGATGGGACGGAGGAACTATTGGTTTTTTGGATCCACAACACCATCCACAACAACAACATCAACAACATCATCATCATCATCGTTGACCCATCCGAAATCAATGTCGCACCCTCCACTTACGGAAAACAACGATGGACCACAGTATCCCAAAGAATGTTGTATCTGTATGACGGAATTAGAATATCATCCACCTTTTGAACACGACACCACCACCACCACCACCGATGTTCCTCCTTCGACTATTATACGGACTCATTGTGGACATGTCTTTCATCGTGATTGTTTGGCAGGTTGGTTACAAGGTCAATGGGATACTCCTACTACTACTAACACTAACACTAACACTACTACTACTACCCACCAAATCGAGGATCGGCGACGGACCATTAAAGTGAAATCGTCTCGACGTGTCTGTCCCTTATGTCGTACAGATTTAGTCCCCCACGAAGTCACTCCTCCACCCTCCTCCTCCTCGCCTCCCTTGGAATCGTCGTCGTCTTCGGAGGAGGAGGAATCTCCCTCGGTGTCACGGGCGCGGTTTCCCCTGGATTTCGGATTTGTATAATGGGATGGATGGAGACGACGGTGGTTCGGGAGTGACAGTGATGGACTATTCCAAGAACGAACGAACGAACGAACGAAAAAAAGAGAGGAACGGACGGCGAATCCACAGTTTTTATACCAACATCCTTCCATCCTTCCATTGTTTCCTATTGTGGGGATTGTATCCTTGGAATATCTGAGGTTCGAACACCGCGAAGGACATGGAGGAAGTACTATATATACCTCACAACGAAGGAAATCATTGTGGGTCCTACCATTTCCTGTTGGAAGGACTCCGTTCCAGTCCCCTCCCAAACTATAGTATAGTATACCCAGCATGGAAAGATGTCGAATCCAATAAAGAATGACGATTTGTTCCTGGGAGTCCCTTTGGTGCGGCAATTCGGAATTGGGACATTCGTTTACATGATTTATGGATACTATTTCACCATAGAGACACAAACACATATAATATATAAAATATATATAATATCCATATCCGTAGTTGGTTCTTGGAAGAATGGTGTTCGGATAGGGGTATCTATGGATTGAATGGGAAAAGTGTAGGACTCTTTGTGATTTCGACATGTTTGGCAATTCGGAATTGGGACATTCGTATATAGGATTGATGGATACTATTCCATTCGAGAGACACAAACACATATAAAATATAATATATATATATCTATATCCATAGTTGGTTCTTGGAAGAATGTTTTTGTCGATTTCGGGGAAGGTGGATAGCATTGTCGTTCTAGAACTATGTTAGAATAGGAATATAATTATCATATTGATCGATTTCGTTTTTTTGGTGTTGGTCATTTGATATATGTTGTATCTTGTATGTCTTTGGAACTTATCAATGGAAAAGGATGTGTTCTTTGTCATACTCCTAATAATGTGGTCAGATCTGTGCCGTATATGTTTCCTGTTAGGGTTAGGGTTAGGATTAGGGTTAGGGTTAGGGTTATATACACGTAACATGCTTCGTCTACATTGGGTACCCAATTTCTCGTAGTGTACGGTACACGTAGTTTGTTCGTCGTTCCTTAGAATGGCCAATGAGGAACAACATTGTCCTATTCGTGATATGTCAACACATATATCCATCTTCCAATGCTTGTATTCCTCGTGAAGGAAGGAATTTATGTCAATACCATTGCTATCGAGGATGATATTCTAACTATCCAATCCTGAAATTTAAAAACATAAAATAAATAAACAAAGCAGATTCCTATTCGAATTGTCCAATATGGGGAATCAAAATGGAGGGAACGACGATACAGTCAAGGATGAACGAGGAAAGGATCATGATCCGGAAAAACGTGATTATGATGATAGTTCGGAGTCTCCATTTTCTATCCCTCTCCTTTCATCTCCACCCAAACGACTATCTTCCACCGTCAAAGTCAAATATCCACGGGGTGATAACAATATCAACCTTTCCAGTGATGGTAGCAAACATGAAATGAGTAGCATTCTTGGGGAATCTTCCTCCATGTTACCCCCTTCCACACAGCCTACCACAATGTCCACGAAAGTATTATCCCAAAACAAATTTGTTCCGACTAGTAGTTCTCAAATACCAACATTGATGACAGCACAGGATCGGAAACGACAAATGATGTCTTCCTTCTCCCGATCGAATTCATCACAGTTACAGTTGGGAGCTTCTCGAAAGAGACGACGTAGTAGTGGATTGACAAGAAAATTATCGGGTTCGAATTTATTGGGTCTGAGTAGTAGTCAAAATTCGATGGGAAATAGTGCCTATGCCTCCTTCGCTATGGAAGCGAATTCGAATATAACATCTCAGAGTATTCCTTCCAGTATTAAGGAATCTACTAGTTATTTCAAAACGAATAGGGATCTAACGTCCAATGATCCAACTCCTATTCGAAAAGGTGGTATTGATAGGAGACAAAATGGAAATTATAGTGACAAAAAGTCTCCTTCCTTATTCGGAGCAGTCATGATACGAACATTTTCACCGTCCCTTAACACAATGTCAAATGAGAAAATGAATCAAACTATGCCAGAGAAACAAGTCGAACACCGGACAGCATCCGACTCGATACTGTCTTCCGTGAAAAGTCCAGGTAGATCGAATGCATCCTTTGATCGATTCTCGTCTCCTTCGAAAACAATACGAAATCGTAAGATCACCTCTTCTATGCAAACACCTGATCGGAATAAGGCATCCAATCAACGACAAAAGTCTTGGAATGTCAAACATGAAACACCCACAAGAACTCCCACTATCAAATATGCTAAAAGTCCTCTCCTTGGATCACCCTCCTTTTTATTACGCACTCCTCAACAACATTCGAAATCCAACTCTAATTCCATGCTAACCTTTAATTCACCTGGTGGCTATGCAGTATTGAAGGTTCTTGATAGTATTCATAATGCTACTCCCTCTCATCATTACAATAGTCCCTTCCACGCCTCCTCTCCTGGTACGAAAAGCAATTATAGTCCCATGTCATCTACCAATAGTGTCATGAGCGGTGGTGCACAACTAGATGATTGGTATGAAGCAGAACTTGGTATTACTTCCGATTTAGAAAAAAGTGTTAGGAATAGCAATGGAAGTTCCGTCATTATGGATTGGACTATCAAACACACTATGAAAATTGACTGTTTTCCTGGGAAATGTTTGTCGTACTTACCCTCCTCCACTAGCACGTCATTATTTCTAGATCACGGTGACAGCACTATCTCTAGTTCGTCTACACCTTTACCAAACCTCAAGGTAAAAGGATTATGGCAATCAGCGTTATGTTATTGGCAACATCCTGCTACTACCTACGATCCAGAATTTCTTTCCTTGTGGAAGCGTTATTCCATGAACTTGGAAAATAAATATATACGAATACATGGCCTAGATAGAGATGGAGGTAATATCGCATCTCTGACAAAAACTACAAAAAATAGCTCCCAATCAATCAATACTGATATCCATAAACATGCTAGTGATCAAATCTCTTTAAGCAAACAAAAAGCTGTACAATTAGCTCTGTATAAGATGAATTCTACCACTAACACCATCAATGATAATATTGAAAAGCGATGGAGAGATTGGCAATTAGCATTTCGAAGTATGTACTCAACTTGGAGGAAGAAATTAGAATCATATCATCAAGAATTAATAATCGACATGGAGTCACAAAAAATGGACTACAGCAACAGCAACAGTAACAGTAAAGATTCCACGATTCGACCATCATTCATAGACGCCCCATGTTTTTATGCCTTGCAGCAACCCAAGTCATTTACACCTATACCATCTGTAAGCTCCACTCAAAGATCTTCTTCCGCCCAAATACATCACAAGTATCATAGAGTAATATTGTTCCGATGTGCATATAATAGACAAGATATAGAAACACAAACACAAACACAAAAAATCCAACCAGTAATATTATTATCAAATATATCCACTTTAATGGCAGAAGATTTGTTGAAGCTAGGGGTGACGCTACATAACTATTCCAAACCTAGAATCGTAACTGATGCCCATAACAGTAACATCAATGTTCCAACAAAGGCCTCTAGCATGAGTGATGTTTCCATCAAAGTAAATCATGCGCCTGTAGCTGACGAAGTTATTTCGAACCATGAAAGTAATTCAAGAAGCACTTTTTCGTTTATGGGTTCCAAGAAAAATAAGGATGAAAAGAATTCAAAACCGATGGTATCCAATCCAGTGGATAACAATGAGTTCAAAGAAGATTTGGAAGCTTTACGATTTGCATCCACCCATGAAGAAAATGCAGGGGGAGAAATATATGTGAGGCGTAAGGACCGTAATACTGCTTCTAAACTTCTTAACGATATAGATATAGATGCTAGAATGATGATGAAAGACTTCAAAAATCCTATTCTTATACGAGGCGAAACAGATTGTCACTCGTTTTTTGAGGTCTTTTTGAATCTTAGACCTGATTTTGAAAAGGAAGATGTACCATTACTGCTTTCCCGAACGCTAGGACCCACGTTGAATACCTCATTGATGTCCTTACATGTTAAGCCTCTTCAAGCCCTGGATGCGAATGCACCTCCTAAAGATAACAAAGACACGCCAAAGCAGAAGAATAATGAGAATAAAGAAATAAAGATTTCCTCTCTTGAAATAAAAGGGATGATACTGCCATGTGCTGAGAGACAGCTATTAAAAGCTATGGCTGTATCTTTACTTCATGATAAAGAGAACGAAGATCAAACCAGAGAGCAAACTGCAGAGACTGGCACATCATTCAATTTAGAAAAATTGTTTCAGAAGGAACAGCTTCGAAGTCCTGGTAATGTGAGTGTCGCAAGTGAGGATGATGAAGTAGGATCGCATTATTTTGTTGCACATCTCGCACATTTACATGGAGGTGGAAATTTGAATGGACTGCAATATGAAGTGAACGAAAAACAGGACAATGTTCCTACAGATCATTTGAATTTGAAAGAATGTAAAAAAGGTGAAAGCCCCGCTATGTTTGTATGGAATGTCACCAGACCAAATATCATCATGTACAAAACAGAAAAAATTAGAAAAGTTAAATAATAGGAGTAATAGAATAGCCTCTCTTTTCATGTTGGAAATTTTATTCGAATCGAAGTATAGCAACGTGAAAGATAAGGCACCACTCCTTAAAAATTAAACATATTGTGAAGACTCTTTCGACACAACCTTGATCAAAATATCTTGAATTGCACGGATATGACAAAGCTGCATATTAATCATTGAGCGAATTCAACATTGTAATTTTCTTAAACAGACACTAAATAATTGAGATTTTAATAACTTAGTCATGACGGATTAATCGAATCAAAACATACAGACTAAAGCATCTAGACAGTAATTCTTTCAGAAACCGCGAAGTAAGCACCAAGAAACATATCTTATTCGCAGAGAGAAGATAACGGATCCTACTTTCTCAGAAGAAGTCGATCAACAACTTTTTCAATTTGAATAGGTTCATTTGAGTCTACTCCTATGTTTGCAGCCTGGAGTTCTTCCAAAACAGAAACTGATTCCTTATCATCCACGAACCCGATTTCTCGAAGCTGGACAAGTTCATTTTGCCACCTTGTAGCAACAGCAAGTGGGATGTCTGATTCTATTGATAGTAAGGAATAAAAGGATTCTGATTTGCTATTATCTTCTTCAAATAAAGCAGACCCAACTAATTGAGCAGCACGTGCAAGAACTTCATCATTATCGATTTGTTCATTTTGCTCCTCAATCATGTCCCATTCGTCAGCAGTACCAGATGAGATTTCATCCATGATAACATCATCTGAAGTGATGTGATTTAAGTTAATCTCAGGTAGTTCTTCAGCTTTTTCATCCTCTGATACACATTCATTATCTTCTACACTGAGCATATCTTCCACCTTTTCACTATCATCTACTTTCTGATTCATTTCCAACTTCCCTTCTTCAGAGTTTTGAGTTTCTTCCTTTTGTTGCTCTTCGTTCTCCTTTACTTCTAAAGGTTCAATCTGTTCAAACAAACTTTCTACATCATTTCCTTCTTTTTCAGAGGCGGCAAATGAATCTTGTGAACATTCAATTTCACTAATTGAGTCCTTCAGAATAGATGGCGCCACAACTTCTTTGGGATGGGAAGTCACTTCTTCAGAAATTTGATTTTTGTTTTCGGGTCCTGATTCATTTGATTCAATCTTATCTTCTACGATAGGTTTAACTTGGACATGCGAAGCTTGCTTTTCATCGGCCAATTCTTTATCCTCAGAATCCAACTGATTTTCAGTATCTTTGCAATCAATCAATCCTTGAGTAAGTTCCAAGAATTTTCAATTTCGAGTAGATGAAAAGTGATCGTTAGTATTTACTTCAAAAAAGTACGAGTTGGACTACAGCAGAAAAATGAAAACATCATTGCTCAAGAAACTTACCCTTTTCGTGAGCCTTATGACTTTCTTCCTTTTCAAGTCGCACTTTCACTATATCATCCTTCTTTTCACATGGCTTGTTGACAATAGGATTTGGAGATGAAGCAATTTTAAGCGTTTCGGAATCCTTCACCATCCCTTTCTTCATCCTTACAGAAATAACGTCACCATCCTTAATCCTGATACTTGTAGGCGTGTCGGATTTTTTTATTTTGTTCCCAAAGAAGTAATCAAGGTCGCTTTCCCGCAATTTGTTATTCTTGGAGAAACTGCTGAAGAATTGGGAAAAGTCCGTGTGCAAATATCCCTCAGATCGCTCTCCAGCTTTTACTCGACGGACTGTATTCTCAGATCCCTCATAGAAGAGATCTTCTTCAGCCTATTACGCAGAATAAGTATAAAATATGTGTTTGAGAAAGAAAAGCATGAAAAAGAGATCAGAATAATTATTCCTCTTCTTACCCTTACAACGAAGTTAACCTTCATATTTTTGCCCACTTGATGGAATGTTTTGGTAGGTGGCACTTCTCCTGCTCGATGGATTTTTATAGCAGGTGGCACGATAAAGGATAGAAGTTCTTTTTCACTCAGTCTGAGTTTTCGTTCGACCTTCTTTTTCCAGACATGTTGACGATTTCGGTCACGTTCTAGATAGGAAAAGAATTGTTCAAAAAAAAATGAGAAATGTGGTGTATCATGAACAACATAAAATGAAAAAAACATGTGCTCACCAAGCTCAACTGCTTCAAAGGCAATATCACTCCCTTCCGTCTTCGCAAAACATTCGGAACAAAGGTCATAATCTTTGACACTAAGTGAATTATAGCGGAGTCCAACAATGGGAGATTTCAAACAGCCATCACATGTGTGTCTGCCATGAATGAAATCAGGGTTAAGTTTCTTACTTTTTTGGGCAGGAACGCAATTATTCCTCTTTTGGACAGGTTTCGTTGGGAAAGTTTCAACGTATTTATTAATGCATCTTTGGCTCATTGGTTTTTCGATCACTGAGAACTTGATGTTCGTCTCTTTCATACCTTGATGGCATTTCTCACAAAGATCATAATCAGGGAGGTTTGTTGAGTGGTATCTATTACCAATAATTGGTACCATATCACAACCATCGCATCGAATACCCCTGTGACGAACCATACATGGTTTCGTAGTTTCCTGTTTGTTATCCTTTTTAGAGGCAAGGCCTTCAAGGTTTTTTTCTAAGACACTTCCTAAGGTTGAAGAGATATTCAGCGCTGCTCCATGATCTGGAAATGTCTCTAAAGGACTTGATGTGAGCGGTGGGCAAGAAATCACTTGCTCGTGTTTCCACTTGGGCCTCAGCTGCATTCTCATCGTATTGCTAGACTTGCTAGCATGGGTCGAATTTTTAACACAAGTGCTACTCTTCCTCTGGTCCCATAGAGAGCTTTCTACTCTTTCCTTTATCGCCTCTTTTAGTTTTTGATTCTGTTTTTTCAGTTCTTCCAAAGCATCCGAAAATACCTCTTTTCTTACAAACACTTTTTCTTGAAGATCCAAGCGTTCCCTCACATTTTTAAGGTCATTCGAGACACCTGCTGTGAATTTTTCCTGTGCCTGTGATACATCTTTAATCGATTTCATGACATTCTTCATTAGGTCATCCATAGCATATGTGGACTTGTCTTTCGATGCATCATTGCATGTTTTTCCATTGGAAAGGACTTTTCCTTTCTTCTGGACTTCAGCATTCACACGAAGAACCTTCTTTGTAAAATTTACGGCGTCCCGAAACTCTTCTTCTGTAGAGAAAGTGATCTTATCCCCATCGATATCGATGTATGTTGTTTTAACGGCGAAGTCTTCACGAGTTGCATTAATATCGAAATTATTTCCTTGAGCGTACTTGATGGCTAAATCAATGAGACGTGAATAAGCCTTTCCATCGGAGCCATCTCCATATTTTAAATTTACGAATTTAAAGAGGGAATTCCCGCGAATTAGGCGAGTCTCTGTGTTTTACAGAAGAAACAGCAAAAAGAAAAATGAGTTATGAATTACATTCGTGACATCGATGATAGAGTTGTATGAATACATAGCGTGTTTGAGCTAAATCTATCAAAGATTCGTATAATTATGCATAGCTTTATGGTTCGAATCATCTAAGTGCTGAAATTTTGAATAAAATACATAGACGATACAGACTGTATATGATGTCATCTTGAAGAGATTTTTAAATAAAATAGTTCTGACTGTTCAAGCGTGTTCTTAGGAAAATTCGATTTGTTCTTTTTCAAGCAGTGCACATCGAAACTTCGACAAATCAAAGTGTTTCTCAAAGCTATTATATTCCAGACAGATTTAAAAGATTATGCAATACTTCCATGTATACCGGATCAAAATAGCTTTGATGAGAGCAGGCAACGCATCAAAAGGAACTTATTGGAAGAAACACTCCGATGAGATGTATTCTAATGCTGTACTTACCGTCCTCCCTAACCTTCAATTTAACAATGAGTTCTCTGGTTTTAACACGGAATGGCTCCATGTTTTCTTTTTCTGTCGAAAATGAGTTGTGAAATTGTTCTTTGATCAATATGTTGACGATGAACTGATTCTTTCACCTCGAGAATGAAGTGATAGGATTTTTGACACTCTACGAGTATTATTTATGATAATGACATTGCCATCCAAATATACGTTCAATTTCATGGAAAGGATTTATCCTACGGAATAGTATGTAGGATCGTTCCCACATATGAAATTTTGAGTAGAAATAAAATTCTTTTACGTTGCTGTCCTTCAAGACCTGTTCCCATTCCTTAATAAATTAATATTCGCGTAGAAAGAGGATGTACGATCCAATAGGGAACAAATTTTGATGGCATTCGACTTGTAGACCATCATTTTTCTCTCAAGATCGTTCGTCTTCTAACATTTAACCGACGTCCCAATTGTTATGAGATGCCGATCAGCAAATTTTGGTTTTATTGGTTCAAAGAATAATTGAGAAACTTTCAGAACAATATTGCAACCCAAGTGAAAAAGATGCGAATGTTCTAGAGAGAATTGAATACCTACATGTAGGATACCTAGACTCTGCTGTAAGAATATATGATGCATATGGGGCCAAAGAAAAGCTCTAATTCTTTACCGTGGACTCAAAGTTATCTGTATTGATCACGGTTTTGAATCAATTTTGAAGCATGTTCAGCATTTGAAAGGCATTTGCTGCACTAATTATTTTTTTCTTTTGGAATGCTTTCTAGTAATATTGCCGTGTTTTCAATTCAAACTTTCTGTGAGAACCTTGAGTAATGACTTGGTGGAAAATTTGGACTATATTCGTCAATGTAAGACCTAATTCTTTACGGTTTACAATGACATTGCATGATTTCTAGAAATTGTAAGTGCTTAAGAGGTCATAATGCTCTCAAGTTGATTTTATTGAGGCACAAAATGAATAGAACATCCAATGTTGGGATGGTTTTCGTTACGGCTTAGGGCACGTTTTAAGTTGGATGTATTCTTATTGCTTAAAAACGATCCCGGATTTTTTCTTGAAAGAAATCTAAAAGAGCAGACATCTTTTACCTTCATAAAATTATTGAAGAGTGGATATCGATGCAATGAATGTCTTGTGGGAGAACAGCTTATTTTTATGACTTTTTGCGATGGATAATATTAATAATAATAATAAAAATGTGAAGATAAGCATAAAAGTCTCCTACGTCATGGATATTGTTCATGAGAGTCATAAATAAATAGGGAAATTGTGATCAAATAATCCGCAGCTTTGAAACAATGACCTGCTCCACATTGTATTTAGAGTCATCAATAAGTTGTTTTAAACTGAGCATTCCCTAATCAACTGCTAAACAAAAAATTATTGTTATAATTGTTTTAAAGATCTTAAATCTCGTTGTGCTAAGTAGTTATCTAATCTCATTCTTCAACTACAAGCTTTCAATATATGATTGTTTCTACATTGTTAAGTATGCTGTGTATATTAGAGAATTTGTTTTTAAGTAGTACTCCTAATCATAGATATTAGACTTCAAAAGATCATTGCATCTTTTCATACAGCCTTTTACACTCTATCGTACGAACATATCGTTGAGCCTACGATATGATGAGTAAAAATCTAATTTAAAAGGGACTCGAAAAAAAATTTGACTCATAAAATTCTACATAAATATGTACTAAGTATACGCAGATTTGCAAGCCTGAATAAAAAACACTCGACCAAAAAAGGCTTTGTCGTACGAAATAAAAACTATCGTACCGTATCTATCTTTCCCGTCTAACGTAACAAAAAGTACGCTGGTAAAATCCAATAGCTGCACGAAGCAAGAATAGACTTTGAATTAACTGAGGATTATAAGCAAGTGATACATCTAACACCACTCCACAGGAGAGAGAATAAGAGAGGGAGTGCGATTGAAAGGATTAGAATAAAATGGTGCGTGAATTTTTTTGGATTCTGAAAAGAAAGCACTGTTTTGATTTTGAGTTTTAGGAAGATGGATGCCGATAGAGCGCATCTGAAGGAAAGATGAATATATCCATGCGTGGTGAACAATTGCTATCAGCGACATGGGATCTGGTTG
>Ga0209092_10003066_pt1 | contig 14822 bp, 6 predicted proteins | sample FraStrMetagenome_FD_187446 | JGI IMG/M metagenome (GOLD analysis project Ga0209092, IMG submission 187446) | Marine eukaryotic phytoplankton communities from Arctic Ocean - Fram Strait ARC3M Metagenome (SPAdes) (version 2) | ecosystem: Environmental > Aquatic > Marine > Oceanic | place: Fram...
TAATAGAAAAATTATTTTTTGTCTACTACCAGGAACTGGCATCATACTCGTCGAAGGATAATCTGGGGGGTCCACAGCCGTTCTTTTTTACCAGACTACTATGATAGAAAGACTAGACCTTCTGATATGTATACGTGTGTATCTATATTACTTAAATATATGTTTAAAATTATGGCATATGTATCCTATTCACAATGTAAAAACATAAGCAATGATGATTTCTTTACGAAAATAAAGAAATCGTTCTTTATCTTCTTTTTCATTGCTTATGTTTTTACATTTACCATGAACTTTAATGTTGTTTTTGGGAGGCATAGTAGAGGGCTGTGTTTTGTTACCAATCTCTTTCAAAAAGTTTAGTTACAGCAATAGTTTTTCCGGAAATGTCTTCTCTGCAGTAATATCGAGAACTTATCGAGGCGCATCTAAAGATTGAGTCGAAGTAGATACACCTACTTATCATTATGAGGAGATGAAAAAATGGAGAGTAAAAGTAACCTCGTGGATCAAAATGAAAATGTTTAGATAGGAGGTTGTTCATGTAATGTATAACTTTAGTCACGAATAATTTTCGAGAACATTATGAAAAGATTATTCTTGCAGCTCGGTCTCGCATCTGCTGATTCAAAGTAAAGTCCACTCAGCTTAAAATAAGTAATTACCTATAGAGAAAATATCGTTGCGTGAAAGAATACTTTAAAAAATCGATTAAAGCATGATTACCTACAAATATAGCTATTTTTGAAGCTTCTCGATCGATTCAAATCAACTTCAATATACCGTTGTAATCAGCTATCTTAGGAGCTTTATCGGACCGTGTTTCCTAACTCTTGACCTTACTGGCGTCTTTTTAGAGAGATTTTTCCTATCTGAGCCTTTCCGTTCTCAAGACTTACGCATTTTCGGTTTGAAGAGCGTTATCTTGGTCTATTTCTCCACTTCTGAAACCTATTTATATCAGGAGAACTTAAGCTACCGCTAGAGCTTTTCTGTTCTCCTGTGTGACTTCTGGATCACTTAGATCTGAGTCGGATTTCTCCCAAGACCGCCATCGCCGGTGTCCATATTCTTCCTCAAGATTCGGGACCCACTTCTTCCTTTTAGATTTTCATTCAATTTAAATTTTGAATCAGTCTAGTTACTTTTCATCCAACATACAAAGGCTCTTAAATATTTCTATTTAACGTGGCTATATTTCCCAGAATCAATTTCGTTTACGCACCAAATTTTTGATTTGAATTTGGGTATCTTCGGTTGGCTCAAGACAACGTCATATCGCTTCGGATACTTAGGAACCTACTTTTTTAATCCATGTGGTTACAAGAAGAACTTTTGAAACTACAAGTTAATAATCTAAGTATCAGGCAACAGTTAGATTTACTACAGGAAAACGCGTACGTACGGTGCAATCTTAACAGCATAGTTAATCTAAGTGCTGAATCAAGTCTGGCTAGTAAAGACGAATCGTCACTCAAAGGAGAACCCTCAAGTTACGCTAAGAAAGGAAATATTGCGTGGAAAAATATTCTTTCCTATTTTCGACTAGCTTTCCCAGTAGTGTGGGGAGCAATTTGTGATAGTAGAATACTTCCCGAAAACACGACCAACTTCAACTTTTCAATTCGGTTTCAAGATATAAAAGTAGGGGTTCAATCGTGCAAGAAAGTTTTGGAGGTTTTTAGGACTCTGGTATACGGAGGCTCATTGCGCCCACATTTTTCGAAATATCATCGTATCCAACAATTGTATTCGAGTTTGCTCCTTATTTGTCAGTCTTCAGACATATCAGGAAAGGACAGTATATCGGGGCAATATCGCATTATATTTCTCCAGAACTGGATAGAGAAATTAGTCAATACTTCGTCTCTCCCATCCTTCTTTATCAGCAACACATCATTTTCTTCGCCGGAGAATTGTTTTGGCAAGAAGGCGGCTTTCGTATCGGATACCAAATATATTGTATCCAAAATTCCAGGCTCCAAACCACATGCAACTTCCAACAAAGACGAAATAGCCTCCACATCCTCCTCCCAAACAGTTAACACTTCATTCTCTTCTTATATCAACAAAAATCATACTCAATCTTCGAAATTCGTTGGAATCAAAATAAAATTCGATTCAGATAGTTCAAGTGACAGCGATACTTCGGAAACATCAGATAGCTCAACCTGGACATCACCATTTAAAAAAAGAAAAATAATCTAGTGTTGCATTGTCATATCCAACTCTTTAATCTACATTGCACTTTGACACATCCTATTTGATGAGTACATTTGGAAAAGATAAGTCTACAACATTTTGGACGGAATACTTACAAGATTTCCTCAACAATAACTTAGTGTGCAGGGAACTCAGGTGTATAGAAAACTGGATCGAAAAGATACGCCTTTCGGTGCATTTCGTATCACCTGAAGAGATTAGGGGCGGCCTTGCAGCGTCTTGGAACCTTTGGAAATTGTTCTTTAAATCGGATTATCCAGAGCTATTTTTGTTCCTCAAGCAACGCCACTTTTTCCTCGCTGGATCGGAATATATAACCGCGATCAATCGCATTAGGCGTCCAACGGTGAAAAAATTCCATATACTCACCAGCACGCACAGAATATTTGATACCGTAGGCATTCTTCATACCGTGATCAAAGCCACTGTAATTCTCCTGTCAAATAACCACAATCAACTTTCGTGGGTACATTCAAAGTTTCACAGTAATACGGCTATCAAAAACTTCAGCTTAAATCTGCTTAACGTCATTAATCCCGACTCCCCAGTATTCCGGCGAAACTTAGTTTCCACCGAATAATAATGTCTTCACATCAGCAACGGGACTATTACAAGCATTTGTTTACTCCCGAATCTAAGGATAGCGACATCCCACTCCAAATTCATCACGACACAGATTTTCAATCACAACATTTTTTAAATGACTTCATTGTCCAAGGACAATCCATTTTAGATGGCAATTGCCTTTTTCCTACTCTCAATACTCTCCCTTCCGAAGGTACCGACTTATGTATATCTTCCCTGACATCGGACAATCAAGACAATTATAGTGTTACATCTTCCAATGTAGATCAGCACGAAGATGATCTATTGAAGGACTGGGAAAATTCGCAGACATTTAACCAGGATTTCAATATAAATGACCCCTCTCCGATAGCAAACTTTCTTGATGAAAATGAAGTATTGCAATTACTGGGACAAACTAAATCTACACCAGTAGTCATACCAAAAACACCGCCAAACAATTCACCAATGGAACCAGATAAAATTGGAACATTCAATATTCAAAACGGTTTCGATCACGATACCGCGGCTGAATTCTTTGTTAATGAAAACCTGACTTTTTTAGCCCTCCAGGAACCCTTCTCCAGCAATTACGTGCAAAACGATTCTTGGACTGCTTTTCAAACAACGGAACTTCAAAGTGCACGAATTCAATGCTTCTTCACCTCTCATCAAGTAGTCATGTTTGACAGTTGGAAATGGGGAGGACGAGTAATGGAAACATTTGAAAGCCATGCTCATGGTAGAGTTACCAACATAGCATTCAACCTAGGAAATGACCAAAAAATAGGATAAATCTCTGTATATGCATCCACGGTGGAAGCACTCAAAGAGTCAAGGATTTCAGCTGATTCAACTGATATGGTATGGATATCGACCGCGGAAATTATAGATAAAATAATGGCTAAATGGAAGAAGAAACATCCCAATATTTGTATAATTGTGCTCGGTGATATGCAAGAAACTTGGACAACAAGCGACAGGGACAACTTGGGAAAATTTCGGGTGGAAAAGCCACAGAATGGAATTCTCGCCCTGCTGGAAGATACTCATTCATCCATCGTTAGGGAAAAATCCAGTTCTCCCAATTATATCACTAGAATGGGAACTGCAGGTGGTCGCGGAATAGATCATATACTCTATCCAAGAGATACCACTTTTGCAACTTGGGTTTCGAATACTAGTCTAGATCGATCCAAAGGAGGACTCTTTTTCCCGTCGGACCACTCGTACATACATTGCTCTATTCACCGCTCAAGTCCAAATAATTCCGAATCAGGTACTATGAAAGACAAATTTGACTACAAAAAAATTTTCAATATAAAATTGCAACGTACTGGTCCGAAGGGAGATCAATTAAAATTAGATGAAAGTCAATTCAAAGCATGCCAACACTTTCAGGATCAGAAAGCCTTATTCGAAAAGATTCAAACTAAAACAGGAAATAATGCAGACAATACGGATTATTTTATAGGAGATTTGGAAAAACGGGCTTCAGGATTAATCAAAAATCTATGGTACGCCGGTTTATGTCAGAATGTGGATGGGACGGAGAATAAACTAGTTTGTATATCGGATCATCAAGCAATCGAGGTAGCGCATATAGTCAAAAAATTCAATCTGGCAATTAAAGAGGTCATGGCTGATTTAGAACTTCATTCAGAGGGAAATACCAATGACAATGCAGGCGGCAAACGAGGAAGATTAAGAAAGGGTAAAGGATTTCGTCAATTCGACAACTTACCTATACCAACCAAAATACGGTATTTGCGAACAATAATGACACGGAAATCCAGATTGATTCGTAGAGCATCTCAATGGTTAAAAGAATTCCAATTGAAAAAGGGACTGAATACACAAACCCCACAATGGTCAGAATTGATCCAAATTTTGATTTTAGTCGAAAACACAACAACACTGGATAAATGTTCCAAATTGTTATGCGATATGGCTATGGTGGAAGCGGAGGAACGGCAGGCTCATCTTCAAGCCATCATTCATGAGAAGTCAAGGAAAAATGTCACTTCTAAAAACATTGACGAAGAAAACGATAGGCAATGGGAGAACCAAGGTAATAAGTTGCCTCATGTATCGGAGGAAATAGAATCAGAATTAAATAAAATATTGGAAAACTCCAACTCTGTCAACAATATTTTGGCAGAAAGCATTCGCAGCTCAGCTTTGAAAGTGTCCTGGACTGCTCCTCTTGTTGGAAGAATTTTACTTCCTCCATCAATATTGAGACCGAGGTTATGGATAATCCTGATTTCATTCAAAATACACTATGCAGTCTTGAAGAAGCTTTATTGCAAATCAACTCCAAAACTTCGCAAATAAATCGTTTGCAGTATTCATACAGAAAATCCACTCATGCTTACCTACTTTCCGTTAATAAAATTGGAGACTTTGTTAGGAAAATAATCCACAAAAGCCGTTCCGCCCCAACAACGCATACTAAAATCAGAGATAAGCATACTGGTGATCTAAGAGATTGTGTAAACGAGCACGAAGAGTTAATCGCTACTCAGGAGTTTCATGGCCACTGGATGGGGAACTCCTCCGCGAAGGAAATCTGTGCTTTCGCAACAGTGAGGGAGGAAGGGAACCTAGGATTTAGAGGAGTGGATCTAACGCCGGATAGAGTTGTGACCTTAAAGGATGTTGACAAACTCATTCACAACGGCGGGAAACTGTCTAAGGAAATAAAAACTGCTTTTGTAAAAGCCCATGGTAGCCACGTTAGCAATTTGTTTCGACCACCGCAAATTGATCTCCGAGAATTGTTTTATCCTTTTTACTTCACAGATAAGAATGGAACTATGAATGAAGAAGAAATGGTGGAAAAAATTTTCTGGAAGGCAATAGCGTCCGTACCATCGAAGGCGAGGTTCGATGGATTCCAACTCGCGGTAATCGGAAGATTCGGTCAACGATGGCAAAAACTCTTATTGAAGATCATCAAATTGCTGTTAGTTATGCGTTACATACCTGAAAGCCTAAAAAAAATCTCTAGATTCCCAATTCCAAAACCAGGAAAGGTCAACGAATATCGGCCAATTTCGCTGTGCCACGACCTCTACTGTTTCTTAAATGGTGTGATCACAACATATTCAAGCGCGGGCATCGAGCGGGCACGGATTTTGCACGCGGGTTTGGTTGCATATAGAAAAGGGAAAGGATGCCACTCACTCGTGACGGTTGAACAGAGCTTTCGTGAAGATTGTCTAGAAAGTGAGTATCCAACAGTACAACTGGACGAAGACGAAGAGAAATTCTTCGACCGGGTGCCCGTTGCGATCCTCCTAGCAGCAATGCGCGTCAACGGGTTCCCGGAGCAGGGCTACATTGAATTTAAGGCAAGCGCGATGGGGGCGAAGGAAGTTGAAATTGTGACGTGTAAAGGAACAGCCTATGCTACATTTATTTGCGGCCTGGAGCAAGGCAACCCGGACAGTCCGACTGTAGCGAACCTCGTCATCAAGTTCAAGCATGACGTATGGGATGTAGTTTCTAAAGAAATCAGGAAAATATTTCAGAAACAAAAAAAATTCAACAATGAAAAATACGCATTCAATTCAGTGGATAAATTAGATGGAAATGTGATAATTTGCAAAATTGGATATTGTGATGACAATTCCAAGTTTATTAGGGTAGAAAATGAAGAGGACCTTATCATTCTAGTTCAACACTATCTACAAATGGCAGGGGATTTAAGTATGACGACCAAAATAGGCAGAAAAGGAACAAAGTGTGACATACAATTTTTTAATATTTCTGCTCATCTAACACTTAAACTCACAAAATGCACATCCATTGCATGGAGTTTTATGCAGGACGCACCCATTAAAGAAACAGTACCTTTTCGAGTCCATATGAAACCAACCGAGCTGAAGAAACTAAAAATCATGATAGATTATGATGGACTAAATCTTGATGAGCAAATTAAATGGGACAAAATTATACATTCCGCCCCACATAGACATTTAGGATTGATAGGTAATCTTTCCGGCGACACCACAGCTACCTCAACTTATTTTATTCAAAAGATGAAAGAACGGTTAGCAAAACTTAAGGTATACAACATGCAGAAGATACCCCAAATCAAATGTATCAACATGCTTATAAACACCATGCATAGTTACATACCTCTTCAAGCCAACCATCGCAGTGAAGATTTAATGGATTTTGATAACCTTGTACTCAATACAATTAAGAAATCACATGGATTGACATGCTCAGATGCCAAACATCGAATTTTTCTTCCACACAAGCATGGAGGATGTGGATTAACTTCAGCTACAGAAATCGACATAATATCCGTAGCAAGAGAACTGGAAATTGTGAGTAATAGCGGAGATTTAGACTCTTTTGCGTTTAGAACAAGGATTGCCGCCATCCACAACCATGATTACGACACAAATAATGCTCTCCATAACCATGCTAGATGTGCGATACGTAAGCTATCTCGATATGGAATTCATTTTCGAGACTCGTCGGATGGTCTAATTAATGATATCCTTCGTCATCTTGAAAAACAATGCAAATACGCCACCATTGGTAGTGATCGATACTCTAATGGAAACGGTCACAATGTTGGAATAGGAAAAGAGTGCAATCATCTTTTGGCATATGGAGGAGTAGTCTATAAATTATTGATAAAACTTCATAAGAACAGATGGAATATAAGTAAGATGGAAAATAACTGCGATGCTAAATCTCCTATTAAACTTAAAGAAATCGCATCCATCCTTCCCAGAATCAAGCTAGAAAAAATACAAAATATATCGGCTACATTCAGTTGTTGGGAATGGATCTCAAATAGCATTATAACTCCAGATAACCTCAACATGGTCGATACACCAAAAGTGGATTCGATCTGGAAAACCATAAGTCCATCAAATAACCTGAGCACGTTCATCAAAGATACAAGTTGGGACGAAGATATTGAATCCTCTATAATGGAACAAGTTTGTAAACTTCTTTCAACGGTTAAAGCTAAAGATTTCATTTCACGATCTCCATTATCTACCAATACGGTCGGCGTTCAAGGGTATACCAAGTACGCGGATGTTTTTAATACCATCCTAAGAAGCGAAAGTCCAATTATAATGGCAACGGACGGTTCATGTCGACCGAAAGAGGAAAATTCACATAGAACCTCTATCAGGGCATCTTCAGCATTTACCATAGGCATACTCGACATTCGAAAAAATCAATCTATGGACTCTAGGGAATGGACCAACAGACCAATCATCCCACTCCTATGCAGGATAAGTGCACTACCAAATATGATGGGCGCCTCGGAAACAGATATCGCGGTGGCGGAATGTCATGCCTTTTTGATGGAGGAATTATGCCTCCCAACTTTCCTCCCAAGAATTATAATCACCGACAGTGAAGCCATTCGTGATCAAGTCATCCATGCTAGAGACCTCTTTGATGGTGAGATAAATCGAAAGTTCATTCGGTCACAGATCGGAGGAATTAGCAAAAGCATCATGGGCAATTTGGCAAAGATTCTTCGCAAGAACAGCCGTGAGAAATCAATGGAGGATATCACCCAAAACTTTCCTGCAGCATCGACGGTGATTAGGTTACTGAAACAAAGAAATAAGAACTTCCTGAACATAGCCGAAACATGGACGATTAAGCCAAAAATAATTAGTCCTGATCTCAATAGTTTTGACCACAATGAGGAATATCAGGAGGTGGCAGAAGAGCTCTTGAATAAAGGGGGTCATACTTCGAATAGGGAAGCAAATGTATGGAGACGGGATCATTTCGAGGACAATGAGTTCAAACCAATCTTAAAGGTCAACTCACACCAGCTGTGTGAAAAGGGATTACAGATAAAAAACAAACCGAGATATCCAACTTTATCACCCAATCTCTGTCTCTTGAATGCCAATCATATCGCTGATACGATCGCCGAATTCCCCTTCCTACCACAGTTCCTCAAGGTTGCAAAATCACTTCATCGAGTCTATAATCCACCTTCTCCCCTGCGATTTTTTATAACCTTAAATGGCAACACTGTAGACAAACACATCAGCGATGCCATCAATAACACATTCATTCAGGAAAGAATAAAACGGTTAAAAACAAAATCCACGCAGGGATTGTTATGGCGACTAATTCAATATGTATCTGATGACTGGAATTCGTTAAACTTACATCGAGGCCTCCTCAGATCACTTTTAGGTCTAAGCAGGACGCATACACGTTGCTTATATAAAAGCGGTGCATACAGGGAGGGATTGTGGGCAAGCTATACATCTCCTCTGCCGGAAGACAAACCACCTACAAAGAAACTTAAAGCATCCAAGATAGAACAAATCAGAATACTTAGTCCATGTAAATGGTGCCCAATTTCTACCTCAATAAAGCTTGAGCACGGAAATAGAATGCACGCGCTAAATAATTGCGGACACTCAGATCTTGCACAATTCAGATCACAAGCAGATCTTCTACTCGTCAGAAAGTTCCAAGATCTATTTCACAAATTACAGGGTTATACTTCTGATTGTCATGTGAGAAATTTATTGTACCAAGTGCAAAACATCTTCATCCAGCTGCAAACGTCGCAGAAAGGACGGTTAAAACGTATCTCGCCCACGATAAATAACACCTACCTCTCCATTGAATGCCTACTTGCAAAGCATAATGCGGATAATCTTCTTCAATGCGTATTAGAACCTACTTCAAATCTATGTTTGGCGATATTTGGGTTACTCCCTCACAACGTTACCAGGATATACAATAATGATGAAAATATTGGAGTGGTAGATGCACCTTGGCTGGGTTTGGTTCCCAAAGAAGTCGACAGTTTTATGCAAAACAATTTACAGCAATGTCGTACATCAGTTAACAATCTATCTGGAGACACACCAGATTCATGCGAACTAATCGATATGTGGAATTGTATAAAGGGAATCATCATGGGAAGAGCTGCAGGATTACACAAGGTTATAGGTACCGTGAGCACAGCAAACGAGAAACAATTACGAGCTACATTCGACATCGAAACAGGAACAAGAAGGGAACTAAGGAAACAAGCATCTCCTCCGAAAAGAATCAACGGCAAATCACCGGATCATCCATCCACTCCAACAATTTGTCCCGAGTGTCCCACAGCTGCGAGTAAAGGCATGCTTTTCAGACCATCATCGATAATTCTAGACACATGTCAAGGAATATCATGCAATCGCAACATGAAAGAATGGCAAATCTTTAAACCATTTACTCCAAACAAAATAAAGCACAAAACTAAACACTGTCTACGCTGTTCCAAATTCTGTACTATTTTTCAAATAGGTTCGGACACACTCAAGAACATGCTACAAGAAGTCAATTCAACTTCGCAAGACAAACTCATAAACATGATATCCACTTCCGCATTACATAATCCATCCTACCCTCCTCTCATGAACGTGCTTAACAATTTCTTACCAAAAAGAAAGATAAAAGACAAAGCAATATACACAAAAAGAAGCAAAATTTCAGATCAACATAAAAATCTTTGCAGAATATTTATCCAAGCTTATCTAATTGCAAGCACGAAGGGCATCGATAAATCAGACGTTTTACCGGCCATACAAAACCTTCTCCACACCACTCTGTCGACAAACAACAAATCTCTGGCGCTTAACAAAGAAAAAAGTAAGATAAGAGAAGACACAGTTCAGCACCTACTTCATGATTGTGAGAAACATAACTTGAACCACAGGAGGACAGTACAAATAGCGTTATCAAAAGACGATCCCACACCCTGTAAACGCAGTGATATCAACAACGGATACCAAAAATTCGAACCTTCCAATTCAACACATCCTACAGTAATCATCTTAGAAGACGACAGCATATCGCAAGAAAGCACGTCATCGGCAAGTATACAAAATGAACAAGAGAGAGAGCAAAGAAGATATTATTTGAATGAGGCACTTAGCGAAAATGGTGGATTTCTCTCCAGTATGGGAGTGATGAGAGCCATAGAGGTATTTCGAAATGAAGCACTACAGAATCATTTTTTTGCTTCGGCGGAATCATCGTCTATTCTTAATGCATGGTCTCCGACTGAAGGTTGGGAAAGGGCTGCACGAATCTTTGGATCCAGAAGGGTATTGACATCGAAACCCAATGGCATCTACTTTATTCCTATCTTCGATGAAGGACATTGGACTTTAGCGGTCATCAATAAAATTGGAAGATTCAAGAAGGCATACATGATAGACTCACTGGGATCATCATCTCATAAGTTAACTGTGAATACCAAAATTGAGGATTTTTTCAAAGTAAAAGGGGGTAGATTTGAATGGAATACCTGCATCAGCGTCAGACAGCAGGAATACGAATGTGGGCTCCGCATGATAACATCTATTATAAGAATGGTAACAGCGTTACGGGAAGGGGTAACGTTCGAAGAATGTGTGCAACGGGCAACTCTTCAGGAAGAATATGTTGGGGAAACCAGATACAATTCGATGGACATCAGAAGGGAGGCAGCAAGAGTAATAGCGAAATATGATCACACCATGTGGACAGGACCTGTACGATTACGAGAAAGTCAAAATGAAATGAGAGAAGGAAGTCATGGAATTAGTAAGAAAAGGAAAAGGACACGAAACAAGAAGCGAAAGTAGTTTTGGAGAATCGTTGATAAAGAATCTGAGGCATGTGTTTTAATTCTTTTGTTTATCGTATTAATATAATAAGTTAAGTAAATATGGCACTGCGGGATATGTGAGTCAGTAAAAGTCGGGGTAAGTATGTACGGAACGCCTAGGAGCCTATGAAATGTGTACCCTGGTAGTACAAGAGTCGGATGGTACCCTTTTCCTTCGGGATTGGTCAGGCAATCTATACGCGGGAAAGTGAAGGTTGGGGATCTGTCTTAGAGCATTGCCATTTACACCACTATAAATATATCATACACAACAACCTACAAATATAGCTAATGAAAAAGTAACGAAACTTTATTGCTGGGGTTAAAAAACAGCTGAAGATAAAGACTGCCCTGCAGATTTGAGCACTTCTTAAATTAGTAGAAAATCTTTTATTACGGTCATGCGTTTTCTCTTTGTAACAAAATTAAGCATACTAATTTTTACGCTCGTTGGTTTAAATGAAAACAGACTACGTGAAAAAGAGAACTCTCTAGATATAGTTGCAAGTTCAGAGCAGAATTTACAAAAGCGAATTTATAATTGAAGGTTTGGTTGTAACTAGTAAGAGAAAAAACGACGTAAAAGGTAGTTTAGTGGTATCTATGTACGGCTATTCACCACCCATTATATTTATTAGAAGGGCTGCATTGCAGGTTTGTGTATACCCAAAATCACAGTATTAATGCTGCATACTTAATAAATATAAGAAAGTTCGTGAAGTTTTGTGTTAATTTTTTGTCAGATTTTCTATTCTTTTAGGCCTTCATTTGATTCTTCGGATAAATAGTAAAATCCAACTAACCTATGTTGATGGATTTAAAATTAGCTATGCGTACCTACCAAACTTAGAATGAAAATATATGTTAGGGGTTAAGAACCATTTTATTCTTCATAATTCTTGAGCTAATTAATTCGAAGGTACGTATGAAAATCTGGTGAAGGTATCCATAGACGTTTTAATTAACTAGGTGAAATCTCTACATAAACATCAAATGAATCTAATTATTCCTTTTCAACATTATAGCAATACCATCAATTAGTATTTACTTCAATTCTATAGGTACGATACATAAATAACGATACATACTCTGAATCAATTAATCAGAAACAACGAGGCCTAAAGAAGATGTAGGACAATGTCGTCTACTTATAGTAAATCCCTAATTGATTTTGCGCTCGGAGAAAGTTAACCCGAACTGATATTTATTACTAGCGTTGTTTCTTGTAATTTACACGCATGTGCGAATAAATTACTCACCAGAGATTCGCACAAGGTAGAAATCAGCGCAAATATCATTTGAAGCGGTAAAACATTTACAATGTCAAAGATTATCGAGAAGCAGAAGCCTCCCTTGGCTAAGGAGTCCGTCCTAGCTGCTGCTACCCACCAGTGGCTTAATGTATGTGGATTTCGAAATTTCATTACAATGACATATGCTTTTGCTCCTCTTTTAGAATTTACTCACAACAGTGCTTGTTCATCGCTCGATTTCTGACTTTCAGGTTTCTCAAATCATGTATCTCCTCGATCCAGAAATAAACGCTCTTTCTATTAGCAACGAACCTCCAGCCAGGCAACCTCCCTCCGGCTCTATTTTTTTGTATGACAGAATGATAACGAGAAGATATAAAGATGATGGTTATAGGTGGATTAAGAAACGGAATTCGAAGAAGGTTAGAGAAGACCATGTGAAGCTTCGTTTGAATGGCATTAAAAGAGTCTATGGATCTTATGTCCATTGCATGGACAATTCTACTTTCCACAGAAGGGCTTATCATCTATTGGAAGTTGACGACGCTGGCAATAGCACATCATCGAACACTAAAGAGCAAACTCAAAGTCTCGTCCTTGTCCATTATCTTGATACCCAAGTCGCTTCCATGAAGAGATCGTTAAACGATCCGCAGCATCAATCCAAAATGATGGAATCATTCCTACAAGTTCCCCAGGTATCTTACATGGTTGCCCCGATGGCGCCACATCACCAGATCAATTCTTTCTTGCCAACTGCGCAGTCCCTTGGTCAACTGCATGACCAAAGAAACAATGCATGGATGAATCAAACCTTTTTAGCGTCACAGCCATTAGGACATCCTCAATTAAATTATGGTGCTGGAAGCAACCTCTTTAATTTTGGAAGTGCAAATCAACAAATTTATGCTTCCGCTCCAACATTCGCTGAGCCTGTTTTGAACATTAACAACAAGAGACCTTTTCAACGCAATCAAGGTCACCCCTTGTACGCATTAGAGCAAGGACATAGAGCAAAAAGGATGGCAACCTATGAACCTGGGCGGCCATCTTTATCGATGCGATTATACAACGAATCATTTAATGGTGATAAAAACGGTACATTAAGAAATGGACATCAAGTGTACGACGCCAACGATGCCAATGACGATACGCTATCCCCAGAATATTTTACGACGCTTTATAAGAAAATGAAAGATGCAAAGGACGAGGATCTTAAAAAATGTCTGGAAAACCAAGTGAAAATAGATGAAACTGTCAAGCATTATTTTCCCAGTGAGAACAATGGTTATGCCCAAGATGCGCCTGATTACAGCGGGTTGACTTCAAGAGAAGCTATGAGCCTTTTCCTTCTGTAACTGCATTGTCTTGTTGTGTTTCGTAATCATAAACTAAAAAAAATATTTTGAGACGCGACGCCTTCTTTAAAATACATCTAAATTTAAAGTAGAACCAATTTTCTCAACAGCCCTTGAAATCCTATTAGCGAAGAATGATGTAGTAACAAACAAGTTTTGTGCCTTCAATTTTTTCCACAATTATCCTGAGATTTGGGTTTAATAATGTGATGATTCCGGCTATTAAAGTCGGGGTAACGTATGAACAGGATTCAGTAGTTAGTAGCAGAAATTTCCTTAATCATCTTTATCTAATTTTTGTCTTCATAACTCGTTTGAAGAATTATTCTCCCTGTTAGAATATCTAAACTACTAAGTTGAATATCTTCATCAAGGTTCTCTTTATAATAGTTATCTTCATCCTAAGTTATAATGTTATCCCAATAAATTCCCATTTGTCACCTTTTCCTGACAAAGAGTTTCGTTCCGAACATAAAAACAACTTTAATTTCGCATCGCTTTTGAAGCTCATCGGATTCAATCTTGGACAAGAGCAAAGTTTTAGACTTAGCGAAAAATCCAGAAGTTTTCTTCCCGAAACAGATTTTAAAGCGTAAAGTAGTAACTGCTTAATTTCATGAATTTAGATCCAATGACATTCTAGTGCCTTGTGTAGAACCAGTACGTATAATGTCTAGATGGTCACCATGATGACTAGATGCGCATCGCCGTTTCTCATGACACCATGAACAACTTTCATCCAAACTTGAGAGATGAGTACACAAG
>Ga0209092_10003070_pt1 | contig 14814 bp, 5 predicted proteins | sample FraStrMetagenome_FD_187446 | JGI IMG/M metagenome (GOLD analysis project Ga0209092, IMG submission 187446) | Marine eukaryotic phytoplankton communities from Arctic Ocean - Fram Strait ARC3M Metagenome (SPAdes) (version 2) | ecosystem: Environmental > Aquatic > Marine > Oceanic | place: Fram...
TTATGGACAATCATATTTCAAATGTAAAACAGACACAATTTTGGAAACATCTTCATGGAGGAGATGCCGACTCTTTAATCGCATATACAACCACACCCAATTTTAAGGAGACTGAAATTATTTTTGAGAATATGCTCAGCTTCTTATCTGAGAATTATAATGTTCCATCTGAATATCTACAATCTAAAATTTTTACAAGTGTATTAATGATATCTATGTTTCCTGATACATTCTTGGATGCGAATCGTGAAGTATTAGAACAAACAGTATTTGACAGGTCGCTTGAAATTTATAATTTAATAAATGAAGAATCTAAAGAATATAAAGTTTTAGGTAAGAAATTATTTAGTTTTAAAATCGTATTTGAAGATTGGAAAGAAAAAGATCTTAAACAACAACTAGATTTATTATGTGAAATGTATTACAGATACCAAGAAGGTATCAATCAATTTGCTAATGATTTAGCTAAAACAGAATATGTAGTAGAATTGAAACAAATTTCAAATAAAATCCTTACTAACATGAAAAGACTTTCTCCTAATTATCAAACTTATCTTGATAATTATAGTAATAAACTTGTTTCATATAGTGATAAGATCAATAATTTAGTATATAAAAAACTCAAGGATATTTATTGGGAAAATTTAGAAGAGGAAGTATTTAATAATGATAATTATCATGTTATTGATAGAATAATAGAAGATTATCAGGAACAACTTGAAGGTCTAAAAAATTCTAATTTTAATGGTGATAAATTTAACCAGTTTAAGGGTATATATACACCTGAAAACTTTAAGAATATTGCTATTTTACTTGCTAGATACAATAAACAATTAGATTCTGAAAATTACGATGAAATTTATGAATATACTATTGAAAAAATTAATGAACATCCCCGAAATATTATTAGTGTAATTAAAATATGCTTCGATAGACTAGAAATGATAATCAAAATCAAGGATACTGTTGCCGAAAAAAATACTGACTAATTGTTCATAAAAATTTGATATGCTCTCGCCTATCATTCGAAATATTAATCGAAGTTGATATGGACACATCTTATAGACATGGTAGCTATAATATATGTTTGGAAATAACTGGACCTTTTGGAGGAAATGATGAGCAGGTTACTTGTGAACCAAACACATATAATTTCTCGATTATAGATAAGAATGATGAAGAACCTACATTTAGTTTCGATAATGGTAAGCGTATTATAGATAAATTATGTGATGTAAAATACTCTAGTTTTAAAACCACTACAAATACTGAAAAACATAACATATTAAAAATGTTTAACACCTTTGTTCAGAACGACCAACCTATTAGTCCAGGTGTATATATTATAAGTAGATTACTTCTACTAGATGAATCGCATATGGATACTTTTTATAACAAGAATATATCATTTTTCGTAGAGTGTAAGTCTAATAAATTATCAATATATGATTATGGTAATAGTAACTTCAAGATTAATTTTATGGCATAATTATTTACCATCTATACTTTATATTTTTAGATTCATCAAAATATATTTTTTTTAATTTGTTAACAGCTAGGTTTGCTTTTTCTTTTGCCATCTCTCTTTTAACCTTTAATGCCTTTTTTCGTATTTTGTCCATATTTTTAACACCTTTTTTTATCCTAAATACCAGATCACCTTTATCATTTTTAACATAATGAGCCATTGCCCCATTATTAAGAGTTACCATTAATCCTTCAGTTGGTTTCCATTTTTTATTTGATTTTAAAGACTGGAAGGTTTTGTAATCTAAGATTTTATCATTAATATTAGCCATTTATATTATTATACATAATAAATATTATATTTTTTTATATTAATATGAATAGTTTATTAATTGTATTATCAATATGTATTATTATTTATCTTGTTTATTCTAACAAAGTTGAGTCTTATATAAATTTTAATTCGGGTTCTGCTATTTCTTATATTAAAGCACTAAGTAATAGAGTTTCAAAATTAGAATATGCTCTCCATCAAAATAAATATCATAATGAGATAGATATTAAAATCAAGGCATTGGATAAGAAATATGGAGCAGCTTATAATTATTATAAAACACGCCATGAAAAAAACAAACAGAAAGCAGATAATTTAATAAATAGCCTATAATCTAATTAAAATATAACTTAATATTATAAATGACTTTATTTTTTATATTATTAATTTTCCTGACATTATATGCGGTTATGCTTTTCAACAAGCAAAAATTTATAGAATCTTATAAAAATCAGTGTAGTCTTAATAAAGTTGGATTACCTAATAACCATTTTAATCAGTTATTCTTCCTTGATAAAAAAATAGATATTCTAGAAAAAAGTATCAAAGGTATTAATAGTGGTGATAAAAATCTTAAACAACTCAACAGTATATATAATAAGTATGATTGGATGAAAAAGCACTATGATGCTATAAGTAATCCCAATAGTAAGTCCAGAAAAGACGCTAATAAAAAAGCTGAGAAAGAAATGCAAAATAAAATAGCAAATCGAGATAAATTAGCCAGAGATGCGTTTAATAAAAAACATAAAGCAGCTTTTTATAAGAATGGACCACAAGTAATAGGAATTGAATCAGGTTCACCTGAAGATAGACAAACTCTTAGAAAACTACAGCAAAATCCTAATAAAAAGAAAAATAAGATATTCAATAAAGTTAATAATTCGGCAGAGGACGATGATGAAAAAGCTCAAGTAAAAGATATAATGAGTGATAATGACCCTCCAAAAGGAATGCCAAGTGGTTCTGCACGTGTATCGTCTGGACCAAACATTCCAAATGGTTTGTTCGGAGGAGCATTTGCCTAAAATACTTTAAGTAAAAAGAAACATAAAATATATTAAAAGTTATATAAAGACTTTTTAATATATCTTATTATATGAGTTCAAACGATAATAAAAATAATAGCATTGCTATAGGTATTGATTTAGGTACCACTTATTCATGTGTAGCCGTTTATAGAAATGGCAATGTTGAAATTATAGCCAACGACCAGGGTAATAGAACTATGCCATCATATGTGGCTTTTACCGATAATGATGATAGATTAATAGGTGAAGCCGCCAAAAATCAAGTTAATTCAAATCCAACGAATACTGTATTTGATGCCAAAAGATTAATTGGAAAAAAATTTACGGATCCTGAAGTTCAAAAAGATATCGCACATTACTCGTTCAAAGTAAAAGCTGATAGTAGTGGTAAACCACTTATATCACTTGATAAAGGTGAATTTCATCCAGAGCAAATATCTTCTATGGTATTGGAAAAAATGAGAGATATCGCATCTACTTTTTTGGGACAAGAAATTACTAAAGCCGTCGTAACAGTTCCTGCTTACTTTAATGATTCTCAAAGACAGGCTACTAAAGATGCTGCTGCTATTGCTGGAATTGAAGTCCTTCGAATTATTAATGAACCAACAGCTGCGGCTATGGCATATGGTTTAAAAAATGAATCATCTAAAGAAAAAAATGTATTAATCTTCGATATGGGTGGTGGAACTTTCGACGTTTCACTATTAAGTATTGATGATGGAATTTTTGAAGTCAAAGCTACTGCTGGAGATACACATCTTGGTGGAGAAGACCTAGATACATTATTGGTTGAGTATTGTGCTAAAGAATTTAAGAAAAAGACAAAAATAGATATGACTAAGAATGTTAAGTCTATGAGAAGACTTAGAACCGCTTGTGAAAGAGCTAAAAGAACACTCTCTTCCTCTTCTATGGCTACATTAGAATTAGATTCACTTTGCGAAGGTGAAGATTTCCATACAGTTATTTCACGTGCTAAATTTGAAAATATGTGTGGTTCTATTTTTCAATCCGCTTTAAAACCTGTTGAAAAAGTATTAATAGATTCAGGTATATCTAAATCACAAGTAGATGATGTAGTATTGGTAGGTGGTTCCACAAGAATACCTAAAATTAGAGAGTTATTATCTAATTATTTTAATGGAAAGGAATTGTGCCAATCTATCAATCCCGATGAAGCAGTAGCATATGGAGCAGCTGTTCAAGCAGCTATTCTATCTGGAAATTCCGATGAAAAACTTAGCGATTTACTTCTATTAGATGTTGCTCCACTCAGTTTAGGACTTGAAACCGCGGGCGGCGTAATGACCAAATTAATTCCTAGAAATACTACTATTCCTACCAAAAAATCACAGGTATTCTCTACTTATTCTGATAATCAACCGGGAGTCCTAATCCAAGTTTATGAAGGTGAAAGACAATTTACAAAAGATAATAATTTACTTGGTAAATTTGAACTTACTGGTATTCCTCCAGCACCTAGAGGAGTTCCTCAAATTGAGGTAACTTTTGATCTAGATGCTAATGGCATTATGAATGTAACTGCTATGGATAAATCAAGTAATAAAAAGAATAGTATTCAAATTACTAATGATAAAGGAAGACTCAGTAAGGAAGACATTGAAAAGATGGTTGAAGAAGCTGAAAAATTTAAGGAAGATGATGAAAAAGCTAAAGAATTATTTGATAGTAAAAATGAATTAGAAAACTATTTATATAGTGTCAAAAATTCACTTAGTGAAGAAAAAGTAAAAGAAAAATTAGGAGAAGACAAAGTAAAAGAATCTATTGATATATGCGATGAAGGACTTTCATGGCTGGATGAAAACTCCGAATCTGAATTAGAAGAGTATAAAGCTAAGAAAACCGAATACGAAGGTAAGTTAGCACCTGTTATGGCTTCTTTATATTCACAAGAACAACCACCACAAACAGGTCCTGAAACTAATGATACGGGCACATCTCAATCAAATGATGCGGAACCTGTTAGTGAACCAGTTATTGAAGAAGTAGATTAAGCTAATTACATATTCAGATAATTAAATTTTTAATTATCTAAGTATATTATATAAAATGACCGATAATATAGAGAATAATTCAGATTCTGTATTTCCTGAATTTAGTTTAGAAGATATTACAAGTAATAAACCTAAATATAATAATTTATTTAAATATTTGACAGAATTTAATAATTCATTTATAAATAATGATGATGATACCAGTTTTAAATTTATTACTGAGTTATACGATATTATACATGACAAAGAGTTTAACGAATTACTAGAGGATAAAACACAAATCGATCCTATTGTAAATGAAAATCAGATAATTGATAATGATTTAACACATCCTTTAAAATCGTTTATTGACGAATTTATTGGACAAGGCAAACCAATTGAATCTATGGAAGTTGTAAAGACTCGTCTACCAAGGACCACAGCAGATACAACAACAGAAAATAAACTATTCATTAAATTTAAAGATGAGGATGATAAATATGAATTTTACTGGGACCTAATCGATGATGTAAATCAAATAACCTATAATTATAATAATATTCTTTTAACTCTTGCTATGAGTATTCTATGTACTAAAAACTTGAAAGATAAAGTAACTGAAATACTTCCTTATGTTAGTTTTTCTGAAGATGTTAAACAAACCAATGTCCTGATAACTGTTAATATTATTAAACTTTTCCTTCATTATTCTAATATAAATGGATTTGGCGAAACTAATAATAGTATAGCTAAATTTATAAAATCAAAACTAAATAAAAAAACAGTATATTATGATGTGATTGATGATGATATAGACACTGATCCAGATAATGTCGTTGCTACATCTACAAATATATTTAAACGAATTATAAACCCATATCAAACTATAAATAAAATTTTGGATATTGAATGGGGAAAAGATAAATCTGGAGCTACTAAATTTTTGAAATCTACATTGTTTAGTAAAATGGATTTCAATTTAGATCAAATACTAGTAGTACAAGGAGGTCTACATTCATTAGGTGCCCTGAATACTATGTTAGCAGAATATATTCAACATGAACACGATGTAAATGAAACTAATAATGTTAAATCAACTATTAAAAATATTGAGGAAAAAGTGAGTTCTTTATTGAAAGGTATGTGTACAGCACCTAAATTGACTACAACTGATAATAAAAAAAATAATAAAAGAGAATTAATTAAAACTACTCTTGAAACTATTATAGCTATTAAAAAAGAAGAAAATATGAGTAATTATAAAGATGAGATTGAACTTAATAAATTAGCTAATGAAGCAAGAAACGCCATAAAAAACGAATTGGAAAAAATTCAAGATGAACAAAAGGAAATCTCAAAATTAGAAATTGAAATAGAAAAAATGAGCAAAAATGAGCAAAATATTGATGATTTAAGATTCAAGCAAGCAGTAGAAAAGCTTGATTTATTAAGAAAAAAAGCATTTTTAAAAATTAAAATATTTAAAATTAACGATAAGACTGATGAAGAAAGTCAATTAAAAACTATTGAAGAAGAAATTAAAAAAAGTAATAATGGTCTGACTTATTATCAAATATACAAAAAGGTCGATAATGAATACCAAAATATTTTCAAACGTAAAAAAGATAAAAATAATACACAGGTTGCTTATAATTATGAAAAAGTAGAATCAAGTTATTCCTCTCGATATTCTAGTTCAATAGGTCCAGCCACAGCAACTATAGTTCTTACAACTTTAACATCTATGTCACTAATAGCTTCTACCGTGGTAGGACAAGGCATGGTAAGTCTATTTACAAGTGCTAATACAGGGGCAGGACAATCGATTGGTGATGATAAAAATTGGAAAGGAAATGGTGAGTTAAGTGATGCTTATAAAGCAGGAAAGGCGGATGCGACTGCATCTAGTAGTTTAAGTGGTGCCGCATCAGTTGTATCCGCATCTGATATTATTGGGGGGATTTATAACGCTTATTATAAAATGAAAGATAAAGTATCTGAAGGATTTAATATAACTAATAAAACACTTACAACTGCTTTAAAACACCAATACTATATAAAGGGTCAAAACCTATTTTATCAAAGAGATTTATCAAATTTAACACCTATTGAAATGCAGTTAAGAGATAATTATTTAGGAGCAAGATTAGAATACGCAGATACTATTTTAAATACAATAATTGTCGGAATTGTAAAAGGCGCTATTTTGGTGGCTACTGTAGGTCTGGCAACTTTTTTTGTTGAAGCAATGTTTGCAACTGCCACTGAGGACTGGAACGATAATTCCGTCAATAGTACAATTAAAAATGTAGCACTGGGAGTATTAGGAACGCTAATTAAAAAATTTCCTAATATAATTATGTTTGCTCCTAAATATGCTATGTCTCAATTTAAATCCGGAAGAGATACACTATACCAAATGAATAGACTTTTTAACACTAAAATATATAAACAATGGCTAAGGATTAAGACATTGTTTAGAAAATTAGTCATGAGAGGTAAAATGAATCCTAACATCCAAGTTATTTATTCAGATAAATTATCAATAAATGAACTTGGAAAAAATATTAAAAATATATCTGTTGATGAAATTATTAAATATGAATTAGAACAAATAAGACACGATAAAGGTATTGTTGATTTTATATATCCTGAATGTTCTGGCAAAGAATACGATGATAAAATCGCCGAAACTGAAAGAGAACTTGAGCAAAAAACACTAGAAGATTTAAAAAGTTCTGCAAACAAAGCAAAAGAAAGGATGGAAGGGATGGACTTGTTAAAGTATGGATATCCAGATGTTTTAGAGGAGTTATTCAAGGAACCTCTCCGTTTTATAGAGGATAAGGGTTGTAAAAACCTGGATGATATATATAATTTAATAAATAAGTGTCTTTCAGGTTATGCTAAAAAAATTTGTGAAGGGAATGATAAATGTAAGAAATCAAAAAGTGCCTCAGATAAAGAAATAAAGTCCCACCAAGAAAAAATAAAAAAGATAAAAGAACAAATAACGGTTCTCTTGAATAACGCTGAAAAAACTACAAAAAATATGCTATATTCCAGAGAAGATTATAACTATCAAATCTCAACAGATTATGTGAGTATAGCGGATGATATTGAGAAAATTAAGCAAATTATTACGAATGTTAATAATACTCTTGGAACATTCACAAGCGGGCTTTCATATAACCTAAATAAAGAGGTCAAAGATACACATAAAAAATTAATTGGTTCGAGCAGCGGAAAAACAGGGTTAATATATTTAGCTAATCAATATGCCAAATTAAACGCATATGGTCTAGATGAAAATATCAACAGTAACGGGTTTATTAATAATGAAAAACCTAAGAAATATGAGTATGCAAAAAAAATTGGATATGACTATCAAAAAGAAATAACTAAACTTCAGCAAAAAACACTAGAAGATTTAAAAATATCTTTTTCGGATTTTTTTAAAAAAATAGATGAGTATTTCACAATCAAAACAAAGCTTTCTCGACTGGAGGAAGAGAAAAATAAAGTTTGTGAATATGAAGCGGAGGTAGAGAAAATAAACAGTAAAGTAAAACCAGATATGGAATTAATTTTAAATGAAATTAATTCTGAAATTAATTCAAATGATCTTAATAACCCTGATTTTATCAGTAAATTTGATTCAAATAGTGATGGTGTTGATATTCTTAAATCACTTATGGAATCAATTTATGTCAAAAATTCGCTATATAATATTGTAAGACATCATCGAAATAACTTTTTAGAAACTTTATTTTTATCATTTCAAATCAATGAATTAAATAATGAGGATATCAAATTATTAATTAATGATAAATTAGATTTAATTGCTAATAGAGATAAAATAGTAAATATCTTTGGTAAAATAAAAATAGACTTCTCTCCTAATATTGATGAGCGAAATATTAAAAATACGAATAGTATTCTTTTTGTAAAAATATACGAATCGTTTGAAATAGTTATTCAAACAATGTTTTTCAACAAAATAGTTAAACTGGACAAAAATCCATCAAAATTTGATATAAATACCTTTAATAGTCAAATCAAAAATACTATAAGTTCTATAACTAAAAATATAACTATTCATTATGTTAACAATTTACTTAAACACATATTTATAGATTTGTGCTCTGAAGTTCGTGATAAACAAATGAACACATATCCTATTAATTTTTTTAAATATGATACGAAAGGAACCACACCGCGTGTATTGCCAACAGATTATGATGACTCTCAAACGCGTTTTTTTGATGGAGAACGTATTCATTCTAATAATAACCACAGAAGACAGTCTAATTTATTAAGAGCAGATAAACTTAAAGATTTTTTCAAGAGTTTTACATATTATATGTATAAGCTTATTACTTTCAAACCTCTCCAATGGAATGAATGTTATAAAAATCAAATTAAAAGAATTTATACAACTAAACAGGATAGTCAATTGGAATTTATAAATGGTTTTAAAGAATTTATTGTAACCAAATATAATGATTTAAATACTAAACTTAAAGAATATATGACTAAAATAGAAGATCAATTAATAATAAATGAAACTAGGCTTTATGATGTTGCGATAGTGTTATCTACTGGACCTGAATGGGATGTATATACAACTAACAAAGATGGAGAGAAAGTAAAAATATCAGTCCTGGCTGATTTAGATGATATAGATAATCCAAAGAATTCAAATGCTCCTTCCTTTTACTATAAGAGAAATTTATTAACGGATTATTCACAATCTCGTGAAAAAACAGATTTTAAAAAACACAAATTTGTTTTGAATGAACCCGATGTTGAAAATATATTGGCTAATGAAGAGAAGGCATCTCCTGGTCCAGCAACCATCTCATCTGATATTTTAGATAAGATAAAGAGATCTATTAAAACTGAACCTGAAGCTGGTGATAATAAAGATAAAGCAAAGTGGGAGCAAGAAAAAACCTATATGAAAGAGGTATTAAAACTTAAAGATATAGTTTCACAACTAAAAGGATTTATTGATAACATTCAAATCGAAATAGATGTTCTAAAAACAAAAAATTCAGAAGAAAGTGATATAGGTAATACTATTAAAACCTACATATTAGATGAATATTTTGGTATCAAGCCTGGTGAACACAAACCTTTTCATGACGGTGATTTCTTATTTAAAAATGATATGGTTACATTTAAAAAACTCAAAGTCAGTGGAAGACTCGCATTAGGTAATAATATGTTTGAATTAGCTAATAAATTTAAAGAAACGGATATCAATTACTCGGAAAATATACCTCAAATTTTTGAAGATATGGATAATTCTTTTGATTTTGATAATACTGAAGATAATACTGAAGAATACGAAAATTGTAATGCTGATGGTGCTAAAATAATAGTAAATATTTCGGTTATAAATGATATGTTAAAAATACATAAGCATTTTAATAAATTAGTAAAAGATAACAATTCATATAAAATCAATATCGATGGTGAATTAGAAAATAAAAGTCTAATTGCGGAAAAGAGAATAATTTCGGGTATATTTGGATCTGCTAATATATTTAACGAAATTGATATCTTTATTGACGCTTATGTAAGTTATAGTCATTTGGATATATACTCTACTAAACTGTATGAATATGTTATAGATAAAGATGAGCTTTTTAACATAATAGATTATGAATACTCAGTAGTAAGACATGATAAATTAGTCAATAAAACTATAAAACTCAGGTATTTTAAATATTATGAATTTAGATCTATAAATAATTTTATAGCTGACCACTTCCCTATTGTTACTGATATATACGAACCTAAATTAGCGGATATTGGTTCTACCGCTTACACAGAAGGTCTTCATACACCAGAAGATCTTAAATACATTCCTGAAAAAATAGCATATAGAAATACTATTGAGAATAATTCTAGTCAAGTGTTAAGAAGTTTTTGTCATACAAAAATGAGAAATAGACAAAATAAAGAACATGAAACAGTTACTATTACTACTTGTAATCTAGTTAATATAAGTATTAAAGAAATGAGAGATATTATTATGGATACATACATAATGTTTACATCAGTATTGGATAATGTTGTTATTAATGAATCAATAATTTATAAACAACTAAATGACTCTTTTAATAGTGGGCTTATGTACGAATATGATACAAAAACTACCTTATTCTATGATTTTTTCAGTTTTAGTCAAACTCTTAAGTCTGTATCTGCGATAAGTAACTATGATACAAATAAAAGTATTAAAAAGTTAAAAAATAGTCATATAATCAAATATTTTATGAATATGACTTATAAAAATTTATTATTTGATATAGAAAAACTAACAAAAAAAATTGGCAAGAATCTTATAAAAGTTAATGACTTAGAACTAATAACATCAAAATTCACTTTGAAAGATATAATAGTTGATTTAGAACATACGAAGGACGAGAGAATAAAATATCCTGATTTTAGTATTGATAATATATGTAATAATGGAGAAGAACTATATGCCAATAATCAAATACATAATATTGACAGGTATGAGACAGGTAATTCTGCTAAACCATATAACAGAATGGCGAACAGGTTCAATTATAGATATAATGTTTCACAGGATAGTATTAATTTAAGTATAAGAGGTTCTTTAGACGAATATGATAACGCTATATCTGAAATAGATACCAACATCGCAAGTTTTAAATTATCATTTCAAAAAGATATTATTAGCTTCATGAAAAACTTCGTCGCGAATAACGAACATGAATTTCCAACAAATAAACTAATAATGACCATTAATAATATTGAACTTAAAATATTTGACGGTATGAAAAAATCTGAAAAAATAGATTTATTATATAAATTATTTAATCTTGAATTAGCAAATAACGTCAAAAATATGTATAATTCTATATCCCCAAATAAACTGAAGTTCGTAAGTAATAATTATTTACCTTTATTTAGAGTAAAAGATGTAGTTAAACCTGTTAAAATTGTTAAAAAAAATAAAGACGATGAGGATGTGAATGTAACTATGGATGATCTTGATCAAGACTTTAATGATGAATATGGAAAGTTCCTTTTTATTTTTAAATTCATAATTTTCGATTTTATAACTGAAAATACTGTTTTGAATCATAATACTGTTAATGAACAATCTACCCAGTCCAGTGGTATAAATAAAGTAGATCTAAATATTCCATTAAACCATATGGATTTAAATGAAGAATGGAAAATATTATCTCAAATTAGATTTTTTAAAGATAATATACTACTTACTCGTCTATTAAGATTAGATTATGTTACAAAATCTAATGAGGAAACTGGTCATATTGCTCAGATTAGATTTGTCCCTGATGAATTTAGTGAACTATTATCTTCACAAGATTCAGAGACAGTTGATAGAGAGAGAGTTTTAGAGGCAATGAAACTAACCAATGAAAAAAATAGAAATTGGTGGAAAGGCCAAATTAATAAAAATGGATTACCACTTGAAAAAGATTTGAATAAATATATTTTAACAAATTTTGGTTTTAATTTAACTGAGTTCAAAACTGGTAAATCATATGGTTCAAAAACTAATAAAACAGTTTTCGAAAGAAAAGAGGATTTATTTAATAAATTACTTGAATTTATAAAATTTTATAATACTGAACTCTCCTATTATCAAGATAACAATATACGTAACTGGTTGGATGGATATAATAATTACGGAAGCAATAGGGAGAAGGCAGGAGCACAATTTATTGATGATATTGAAACACTTTTTTGTAAAAAAATATCCAATTATTGTTATCAAAATATCACTAACAAAGATGATTTCAACTTAGATATATCTAAAGATAGTTTGGGCAATATCAATATCGATTTGGATACTAATATTTCAATTATTAATAAGCAAAATGTTCTTAGTATCATTAATATATATCATAGCGAAATATCTGAAAACTTACATTTCTATACATCGGTTAATAAGATAAATGCTGATTTTATTAGAATTTTATATGATACACTAATAATGGGAAAAATATACACAGATGTTAATGTTACTCATGAACTAGATTATGCTCAATTTACTAAACTAACTGGTATAGATGTAAAAGCTTTTCCTGAAATAGGTGATGATGAACTATTAATTAGTAGATTTATTAAAGCTATAAATTTGTATAGAAATATGTATCATTGTAAAGACGATGAAACAGAACCTATTGGTATTAATGCTACAGGGTTTTCATTAGGAGGAAGTTATTCAGCTATTTTAGTGTATTATGTATTCTTTCGTTTCGTAAAAAGTTCGAAATATAAAAAAATATCAGATGAACTACAACAAGTATTTAGGAGACTTAATGTATTAACTTTTGCTCCTACAAAAGAGTTTTCATTTCTTAATAACACTGTATTAAATTATTTTATTATGCTATTTAATAGATTTAAAACAGACACTTTACCAAATTTTGGGTCCTGTATAACTAATACATTAATTGATTCTGATCCTCAACATAAAGTTCCCACGCTAAATTTTCATCTCGGAAATCTTCTCATAATGTCATCAAATTCATTTAGTAGATATTCATCTTTAATCTATAATGCTGAAAAGTATCTTCTTGATAAAGATATGAAAAATACAACATACGCATCTCATTATGATATTGTAGATACCTTAGACAAAGATAATGTAAATAAAAATTTATATAAACTAGATATTGAAAATATAATAAAGCAGTACAATATAATTAATGGTGAAAATTCAGAGTCTTTTACAGATACACATTTATTATATGCATTTATAGGTATAATCGTTGATTACGAAGATGTTTACTATAGAATGATTGTAAATGGCGAAAATACATCTATTAGGTTAACGTTGAAAGATAGTCATAGACCCGCTATATCATATGATTTCTCCTTAGATAATCAAAAATTAGATAAGTTAAAAACACATGTTCGCAATGAAAAACAATACATTCATAATAATTCAGCCATATCAAATACATACAGTGCTTTACTTGGACTTATACCAGTAGTAAATATCGCCGTTGAAATAAACCAAGCATTAAGAGAGAAAAGTATAAATGCTAACACAGAAATTGTTAACAAGTTAATAGAAGAACATAGTGGTATAAATGACGTATATAAATTGTTATCTAAGAATTCTTATCCTATACGCAAATTTCATAACTTCATAGCTCAAAAATATGAAAGTAGTTCAGAAGACCCAGATGAAAATAAATCATTAAAAATAGATGCTAAAGCTGGCGGACTTGATCTGTTATTATCATTAATAATCAATGAATACATTAATAAAAAAAATATCATAGATATTTTATTGGAACTAAATAAAAAGGATAAATTATATGTAGAACTTTCACCATATAATAACGTAAATGAAAATACTCATTATATACTTAATCCATTGGTATCATCGCAGTGGAAAGAGAACTCATTTATTAATAGAAATAATCTACTATTATATAATTCAAATGATATCATTAATAATACCATAGATTTATATCTTGAAAAAAGCTTTTATATAAATGATATAACAAGAAATAAAGATGGCATGACTGAAGCCAATGTACACTCTAGGTTCTGGCATGATTATAATGCTGCGGCTAATAAAAATAATGATCTAAGAAATAGTTCAATTGACAGATCTATGATAAGAACTGTTAAATTAAAAAAGAGTAACGATAATAAAGATAAATTTATCCTAACATCGTCTCCCCATATTTCATATTCTCATGATCTTTCATTTTTACCCCACACATATTCGTCAATATCTACGTATGCTACATTTATTACTAATTCATATTATAATAAAAAGATCGTTGAGACTATTCCTAAACTTATATCGGCAAACTTAAATGTATTGGGCCCTACAAATAATGAAACACTTAGCTATATAAAAAACGAAGTTAAATTATTACCACTTTATAAAGGAATGGCAAAGGAGGGAGATAAGAAGATAGTACGTTTCAAACGTATTGATAAAAAA
>Ga0209092_10003072_pt1 | contig 14813 bp, 4 predicted proteins | sample FraStrMetagenome_FD_187446 | JGI IMG/M metagenome (GOLD analysis project Ga0209092, IMG submission 187446) | Marine eukaryotic phytoplankton communities from Arctic Ocean - Fram Strait ARC3M Metagenome (SPAdes) (version 2) | ecosystem: Environmental > Aquatic > Marine > Oceanic | place: Fram...
GCTTCGATAGGCGATCGCAAAATCAACATGTCCTCATTATTTCAAAATCTTTGTAGACTTTCAAAATATGGTCGAACATTTTTGAAACTTTCACAAATGTGGATTGATTTGATTTCATCAATATTGAGAAATACAATAGTGGAGGTAATTATGGCGAAGTAATATTAGAAATTCCATATATTTCTATATCAGATCCTCTTTGAGGCGTTTGTCTTCGAGTTTTGGTACGGTTGAAAGTGATCCCTTCCATGCATCTAACTAATCCAAGATATTCATGTCTGTTATTGTCCAGGTTTTATTTGAGAGAATGGCAGATTTATTAGAGACCAGTGTGATTGTATAATAACTAGGATAGCTTTTTGTTTTGTTTCTATGTGGTATCTTCTTCATTTAATCAATGATATCTATTGAATTTGTTTTGAAGTAAGGCTTAGACTATATGTTGATATATATGTTGAAATGGGTTGATGTTGTGTTGGCTGTGGAAGAATTGCTTGAAAAGTATTCAAAGTATTGCATGAAATAAAATGCGTTTATTTCTCGTTTTCGTTCTTGATTCTACATTGAAGATCAAATCTCTCACCCATCAATCACTTTCATTCTGCTCGTTGATTTGATTTTATCGAATGTTACATGGTATGAAAAAAAGATTAAATTTCTCTTATATTATCATGAGAGTATTGCTGGATTCAAGCGACAATATCTGACATTCGTTCATGTTGTTAGTTCGTTGTTTCAATATAGCACTTACCTGCAGCAGTAAGGGCTACGAAATGAAACAGCAGAGATGGATGAAAAGTGTTGATTACGCTTCCACGTGGGCCTCTGTGATTGCACAGATGTTGTTGCGTATCTGGAGTCCTCATACACAGAAAGAGAGATTGGATGCTCAAAAATGTTAGGCGACGAAAAATCCCAGGAACGAACGTAAAAAAAATTCTTTATATATTAAGGTCTAACTTTCAAAGGTGCGATGGATAACACTTGATCTGCAGACAAAGGAATTGCATAAATGAATCCATTGGCCGCCCGAACTCCTCCCTGCCATTTCCTGAGTCCATGCCATTCTTCCGGTAGTGGAATCAACGTGGCTGTGTGATTGATTGGATCGAAGCGAAGAAGCTCATTGGACCAATAGGGTATTCCATACAAGAAGCCATCTTTTCCCTCCACAAATCCACTCCACTTCGGAACATCATCACCTAAATCAGGTCCTACCAATTTTGTAGTTTGGTTTTGAACATTAATCTGCAGTATTTGATTCGCATCAGATGGGCAGGCATAGATGTTGCCATCTTTTGCCAGTATTCCATTATACCACTTCGACCAACCTGGATAGTCATCACCAATAGATGATGTGGTGTCATCTGCTACATTGATTTTCAGCACTCTATTTCCAACATGGGGTATGCCGTAGATGTTGCCATCACTTCCGAGAACCCCGCCAACCATCTTAAACCTATCATCTCCAAGATCATCTCCAATTTCCATCAGAGGATCTTCTAAATTGGAGGGATCAAATTTGATCACTTTGTTGTAATTGAATGGTATGAAATAGATCATTCCATTCTCAGACAACACTCCCCCTGAAAATTTCGCTTCAGATTCCAATAATGTATGATTTACTGCGATGAGTTGAGTTTCCTCTGTTGTCGGATTATAACTCAGAATGGACTTTGCAAAGTATGGCACACCGTAGATAATGCCATCATTTCCTACGACTCCACCCCACCATTTGCTATCTTCATCACCTAAATCGTCTCCCACGAGAGCTGTTGGGTTTGCTGCATTTGCAGAAGGGTCTATTTTCAAAATCTTGTTCATATCTAATGGAATTCCATAAATATTTCCGTCGTGTCCAACCACGCCCCCAAACCATTTCCAATCACCATCATATGTATCTCCAATCAGCTTCATGGAAGGAACACAATCATTTCCGTCAAATGAACACCCATCACCATTATTTTCTTCATCGCAGAACCCATCACCAAGTATAGCCTCATTCCACTTGTCGCAAGCATTTCTACAATCCCCTCCGTCCCTTCCGCACTCCTCAGTTGCATATTCGAAACGATCACAAATACCGTCATTAATCCAGCCTATATTTTCAACAACACAACGAGGATATCTTTTTTGTATTACTTCGTTTTCTTCCAAACAGTCCCCACCATCATAGCCACACTGAAATGTGTTATACTCTCTCCCATCGCAAATCCCATTCCCAACCAGCGTTAGATTTGTAACATTGCAATTATCACAATCCCCACCATCGAAATTGCAGTCTTCTGTGAGATATAATCCACCATCACAGAATCCATCACCAATATATTCCAAATTTTCTACATTGCAACTTTCCACTGCATCGCAATCTCCTCCGTCAAATTCACACTCTGGTGTATTATATTCTGCACCATCACAAACACCATCTCCTACCCACCATGGTTTCACCACAATACAGTTCGGATAATTTGTGTTGAAATCACTACAGTCGCCCCCATCAAAGCCGCATTCTTCTGTGTTATATTCTCCTCCATTACACAATCCACTTCCAATCCACCATGGATTTTGTACTACACATCCTGGGTATTCTTGTTGGAGCTTTGTATTGTTATGCACGCAATCTCCGGCGTCAAAACCACATACTTCTGTATTGTATTCATCTCCGTCACACATTCCATCTCCAAGTTTTGATACCGTCATGGTAGGATACTCTTCATTACAAGCATCACAATCTCCTTCATCCATACCACATTCATTTGTTATATAATCTACACCGTTGCAGACTTTATCTCCAATCCATCCAATATTGCTCACATTGCAATTTTTGTATTGTTCTTCTTTTTGCGCGTTCAATACTAAGCAGTCGCCCCCATCATAACTACATTCTCTGGTATTATAGGTCCCAGTATTACATTTTCCATCACCAATCAAATCCATATTATCTACGATACAGCTATCGCAATCTCCACCATCATTGCCACAATCATCAGATGCGTATTCTCTACCATTACATATTGTGTCATTTATCCATCCAATATTTTCCACATTGCAATTTGGATACGATTGTTGTTGCTGCTTATTATGTTCTAAGCAATCGCCCCCATCCCAATCACATACTTCTGTATTATATTCTTCTCCATCGCACCCTCCATCTCCAAGTTTTGATATATTCATGGTAGGATTCTTCTCCAAACAAGCATCACAATCTCCTTCATCATTGCCACAATCATCAGATAAATATTCTCCACCGTCGCAGACTTTATCTCCAATCCACTCAATATTGCTCACATTGCAATGTTTATACTGTTCTTCTTTTTGCGCATTTGATTCTAAGCAGTCGCCCCCATCATAACTACATTCTCTGGTATTGTAGGCTCCAGTATTACATGTTCCATCACCAATCAAACCTATATTATCTACTATACAGTCAAAACAATCTCCACCATCATTGCCACAATCATCAGATGCGTATTCTCCACCATTGCATATTGTATCATTTATCCATCCAATATTTTCCACCGTGCAATTTGGATACGATTGTTGTTGCTGCTTATTATGTTCTAAGCAATCGCCACCATCCCAATCACATACTTCTGTATTGTATTCTTCTCCATCGCACCCTCCATCTCCAAGTTTTGATATCTTCATGGTAGGATTCTTCTCCAAACAAGCATCACAATCTCCTTCATCCATACCACATTCACTTGTCATATAATCTACACCATTGCAGAATCCATCCCCAATCCATCCAATATTGCTCACATTGCAATTTTCATATTGTTCTTCTTTTTGCGCGTTCAATTCTAAACAGTCGCCCCCATCATACCCACATTCTCTGGTATTATAGGCTCCAGTATGACATGTTCCATCACCAATCAAATCCATATTCTCTACGATACAGCTATCGCAATCTCCGCCATCATTGCCACAATCATCAGATGCATATTCTCCACCATTGCATATTGTGTCATTTATCCATCCAATATTTTCCACCGTGCAATTTGGATACATATCTTGCGCTTTCTCATTCGTTTCCTCACAATCTCCATTATCGAAACCGCACAACCTATTATTATATGTACTATCATCACATTTTCTATCTCCTAACTTTGTAAAATCAATGACAGAACATTGAGGATACCTCTCATTAATTAATTCGCAGTCTCCACCATCCCATCCACATTCTAGAACGTTAGTTCCTTCTTCCTTCGAAAATTGACATTTGGTGTCTCCAATAATATTCAGAAAAGTCTTTCCTTCATTCTCAAAATCTGTATCAAATGGACAAATAGGATATTTTTGTTTCACATATCTCCCGTCTCCCTGCCCAACGGCGACATATATCCAAGCTCCAATGAAAATTGCCAATAGCAAGAACAGAGCTGATGTGAGCTTTTTCCAATGTTTTTCTTCTTTTTTTTCTTCTTCGAATTTAAGGTCTTTCACTTTGTCTGCTTTGCCTGACAAGATAGGACCTACATAGCCCATATCCGCCACATTGAATAATAAGTTGTCCAACTCTGATATTACAAACAGAGCTGAATAGTCTTTCAGTAAATCTACAGTTTTTTCACTCTGCATGATTAACACGAAGCTGGCAGAAAGAATCAATAGTCCTTGTGTTCCTTTCAAAACATTGGGAATAAATATATAAATCCACCACAAATATTTCTTGCTGATGTTGTTGTTGTTGTTGTTGTTGCTGCTGTTATTGGTATTCGTATTCTGAGTAGCATCATCTTTTAGTTTATTCCAGCTATCCGCTCCCCATAAAATTAGAATATTCCTGAAACTCATTAGAAAATCAGTTTGAGTCAAAACTGATAATACAATTGCCAAGGTTTTCGCAACGACAAGAGAGGGGGTACCTCTGATAGGTATACCCACAGCTGTTCCACCAAATTCGCTTCCTATTTGGTCCAAAATCACGAGAATACCAAGAGTTATTTGGAGACCATACGCGAAAATTCCATATACCCATACCAAAATCCATTCTATCCATGAATTCCATGATATCGATATCATCATCATCGAAAAAACATCCTGGTCCAGTTCTCCTTCACCAGGTACATTTTTCAAGCCTGCGAGAAGCCGTTGCATTCTATTGCTCCTCATCCTGCTATTGTTGTTCTGACTTTGAGACATCTGATTGAGCTTGTCTAAAAGTTCCTCAATGAATGTCTCAGAAACCGAGTCTTTAGTATCCTGAAGATGTTGAACTCGATTTAACAGATCCGAAAACTCAGGTTTGCTTTCAAGTTTGTATTTTTCAAGCTCTTCCTGAACGCGTTGCCCGATGTATTCCTGCAATTTTGGATCATCGCTCCTGGTAAACCACATATTCGTTTATTTTTGTTATACCAATGAATCAGCAGACTTCTTGTTTATCCAAATGTTTTGGGGTAAAGTTCCAGGATTGCTTTGGTAAGAATATCGTAAATAAAGAAGCTTCCAGAATTCGGATAACGCATAAGAGTTCTCGAATGCGATCAAAATATTCGGTTTTGAGATTCAAGTTCTAAACGTGTCAGAATGAGCAGTTGGTGAATGTTAAAAGAAATGACAACATTCGTACGCAAACGTTAAGTGTAACATCTTCAGTTGTAATGAGATAGGGTTGGCTCATGGCTTTGCAAGACATCTAGAGACTAAATTAGTGCCACACTACGTAAGCATACAAAAGACAAGACGAAATGAATATATCAGATGTACGTGCAAGAAAGCAGTTCTCAATTGCATCATAAAGGCTGATAAGTCAATAAAAAGGTATAGGAAAAAAATAAATATGTTCGCAGTTTTAGAAGGGATGATGTCTTTTGCCGGATATATTCATTAAAGGCGAACCGTATAATTTCACAAATCTTCATTTAATATTGAAACTTGTTTTAAATTATGTGATAGTTTCTTGTGGAATGTAGCTGGATTAATGAAAGTTACTCTTATACTTTACGAAGCCAGTATTGCGAAAACAGGATTGATAATAATGAGTTCCTTCTCTTTGCAGAATTGCTTTGTTTTATCAAAATGAATTTCACAAAACTGCGGATACCTTTGTTCCAAAATCATTTTTCAATTGCCAAGGAAAACATGTCCTATCATGCTAATATAAAAGTGAGAGCCAATCCAAGCCCTACTGATGATAACCAATTATGATTATCTTGAATTTCTTCGAATTCTATATTTTTTATTATTCACTTTTCACTTTTCAGTCCATGACATAAATGGGTTTCCAAAGCATCTCTTGTAGTACCCACATAGTCGAAGCAGAAATTATATTTCTCATTAAGAAGAGCAGATGTGAGTACCTTAGTACCTCATAACTGGGTGGAAGAATGCATTTACGATTTGTACAAAATGGCGCACAAAAATATGAGTCAGAGAAAAGAAAGATTTAAAATAATCTAATGAGTACCTATATTAATGTGCGCAAAATTTTCAAGAGTTGGTATCTTTTATTGTTGTATATGCAATTGCATTAATTTACATTTATTGAAGTGCATGTTCTAAAGAGCGCAAAACATACAAAAAAACTAGCCAGCATTAATCATCTTTGTTGGTCGAATTTCGCCTTGACACGCGAGAAGAAATGATGAGAAGGCAAGTCAAAGTGTACGTTTTTATGATGATTTATTTGAGGCCTATTTTTAAAATCTCTAGAGAGAATCACATCGTAAAGAAGATTCTCAAAGAGCTTTGTGAAATGAATTAATCCCGTAGCATTCTACACGAGATATAAACTGGTCGCAAAAATGTTTCCAAGATCTTTCACCGCCGTTTACATAGAGAGGGATTTTCATCGTCGGTGGATGCTCATTTTTGTAGAATACGAAGTTCAATCATTGTAACATGAATAGAAAAGCGATAATAAAGTTTGCAAACACCAAAGACTTCATTCAAATGAAAAGATTCCATTTGAATACTGCATCTTTTTCAACTTTAAGAGAGTCGTCTGTGCAAGCTGTTCCCATTTTAGAAGTCCGTGAAGAAAAAGTGCACCCATCTTTGATTAAGAGATACACGCAATATATAAAGTCCAGCACGCCATTGAGAAACAGAGTTCTTCCACAAACTAGATTACTGTCTATGCCTTCAACGGGAGATTACTTGAACAAAATATTTCATCTTTACGCTTTCAAAGGTGGTCTGCAAGAACGAGAACAATTACTGTTCGATCTTGAGTTTGACGAAAATAATAGAGAGGGTCTAAGTTGGGCAAGATACTTGGAGAGTGGAAGATCCTTGACTGAAGAACAAAAATCATCTATATTTGTAGAAGCCCCTCTAGTACATTCAACAAAAGAAATTGTGGGTCTAATGAAAACAGAGAAATCGCCAGTTTTTGATATTGTAGGTGAAAATGATAAAAAATGCATATACGAAATCCGCAAATACAAATTGAAATTGGGATATGACACGGTACCAAATTTTCTTTCTCTGTATGGTGACGGATTACCCTCAAAATTGCATGCAGATGGTACCGATCCAGAAACCGAGCTCATTACTCTTATGTACACCGAAGTCGGTGAATTGAATGAAGTAATTGAGGTATGGCGTCATGGAAATGGAGTAGTTGGTATGGAAAATTCTAGAAACGCTGCTCGATCAGCGCAATCTTGGAGAAAAGCAATTGCCAAAATAGCTCTCCTAGCAAAAGAATTTACGTCCACTATCCACATTCCATTAGAAGGTTCACCAATGAGATAATTCAATATAAAAAAGATATACTTAAATAACGAATAGATCTTTTAACTTAACATTTGTATCTCATCTTAAACATGTTTACACTCGATCTTGCATGGCGAAACTCTTGGTTTTGACAAAGCTATTTATTGTGTTTCAATTAATCACAAGGAAAACTTTAAATTATAGCATATTTGGTGTACATATATATGTACCCTTTAAAATATGTACTCCATTGATTGACAATTTCTTGAATGACGTTTTCTTGATGAATCACATTGTGCACAAAGAAGAAATGTAGTAACACCACCACACAACCAACACGTCTTATTGAAGAGGAACAAAATCCAATTTCATGGAGTTCATTTGTAATAGAGAAAGTGTTGATGATCGATAGTAAATTATATGCAACAACCTTGATCGAATTATTGAAAAATTGAAAGTTGCAATCACAAAATTAAAAGCACTTCATTATCATTCATCACAATAAACATCATGCATGTTTCCAACACTATTGCACATTTCCTACTGCTTTCTCTGAGCAAAAGCAGCTCCTCCTTCACGTTCGAAAAATCTTATGCGAGTTCGAAACTGTTTTTTTCAATTGAACCAAATCTACAATCTAGCTCTAGACTGTATTCAGAAAAGAAACAGGAACGAGCTGGTGCATCTGGTTATTCCATCTTACGACAGCCCCTCAGCTGGGATACAGAATCAGATCCTAAGTTTGAACCTCCCAGTCAATTAGATGAGGAAGAAGAAAAGCGAAACGAGATTGATGTTTCTTCGTGGTGGGGAAATCCAAATGCAGAAGCAGAAAAAATGTCAGATGAAAACCGTCCTACGACATTAGATGAAATACAACAGTCAGCTTCCTTTTCAAAAAAGCATCGAATTGAAGAAGATGATCAAACTCTGGATTTATTTCAACGCACGCTCGATACACTTGATTATCCTTATGTGTTGAACTCTTTGAGTTCCTTTTGCAAAACCACTGCTGCGCGAGAACTTATCCAAAAACAAATGCAATCCAACATCCAGAAAGAAAAAGATAGCTGGAACGATGACGATATTCTAAAAATGCCATTGACAGCACAATCTGTGGAAGCTGTACATCACCGCTACAACGCATTGAAAGAAATGGAATATTTGAAAGAGAACAAATTGAAAAATAAAAAAATGATGCCTCCCGATGTTGACAAAGGCGGTACCACCTTGGATTTACAGCCAATATTTTCAATATCGGAACAAGGTCAAGTATTAGAAGGCCCAGAGATTTTGGAGATATCTTTGGCCCTTACAATATTTAAAAATATTGAAGAGTGGGCAGAGAGCTTACTTGAATATAATGAAAAAAAGAAGAGTGAAAACTCCATGCAATTTCAAGAGATCCCAAAACTTGCCTCCCACTTGGATATATCCACATCTTTGGTAGATCTACTCAGAAACGCCTTCGATAAATCTGGCTCATTATCATCTGAAACTTTTCCCGAGATTGGGACACTAAGGTCACAAATCCGTACACTCAAACGTAGCATTCTGAGTAGCTTAGATGACATTTTAATGTCACCATCGATACAAAATAAATTAGCAGTTGAGAGCGGAGGTTCTCTCTACTCTGAAGTGAACGGTCGGATTGTCATTCCTGTAGAAGACAAATATAAGAACTCTATTGGGATTATGCATGATTCCTCTAGAAGTGGAAAAACTGTCTATGTTGAGCCAACTGAAATTGTAGGACCGACAAATGAGCTGCGCCAAATTGAGATGGATTTAAAGAGGGAAGAAGCTAGAATCTGGAGGGAATTAACAGAAGAAATAATGAAAGAGCGTGAGGGAATTGAGATTGGTGTTGCTGTCGTGAGTCAAATAGATTTGATCATGGCAAGAATGCGCTTGGGAGAAAAATTAGCCGATTATGCAGGTGGTGTTGTGATCCCTGAAGTGAAGGATGAAGGTGTATTTCATTTGCACGATGCCAAGCACCCGATTCTGTTGTTACGAGAGCTTGACAATGTGGTTGGTAGCGACATTGATCTGGGTGGAGATGAAAATCAAGGTCTAATTTTGACTGGCCCCAATAGTGGAGGAAAAACAGTTATATTGAAATTGCTAGGTCTTATGGCATTTATGGTGCGAGATGGCATCCCTTTGCCCGCATCGCGTCCTAAAAATAATGAAGGGGCGCCAGCTCGAGTTGATTATTTTGATCCTGTTCTTGCTGATATCGGTGATATGCAGAGTGTTGATGGAGATTTATCCACTTTCTCAGGTCACATGTTAGTTTGTAGAGAAGTACTTGCAGGTTCAGGAGCAAATTCATTAGTTCTCATGGATGAACTTGGCAGCGGAACTGATCCTGCCCAAGGTGTGGCAATAGCTCAAGCTCTTTTGGAATCCCTTATGGAAAAGGGCACCCGTGTTGCAATAACCACACATTATTTACAACTGAAACAGTTAGCATCTTATGATAAGCGATTTGCCGTTGCTGGGATGCAATTTGTAAATAATCGCCCGACATACAAACTTCTTCCTGGATTAATTGGTGAATCATTTGCCTTGGCTGTCGCTGAACGATTACATCTACCACCATCCGTTATTTCAAGAGCGAATGACTTGCTTGACAAAGATACACGGCAGATGGGAGATTTAATCAAAGATTTGGAATCACAAAAAAATGAATTAGACGCACAAGTTATCGAAATGGAAAATAAACAGAAAGAAATGGAAATCCTTAAGGAAGAGATGCGCGAGGCGAAAGAAAAGCTTGTACAAGAGCAACTAAATGCCCGAAGAGATGAAGCAAAAAAGTTTGCTAAAAAGCTCGAAGAAAAAGAACGCGTTTTGGAAGATATTCTTGGGCGGATAAAGAATGATCCATCTAGAAAAGTGTTGGCGAATAGTTGGGATGATATCAAATATGTGAGGAGAGATGCTTTGACAGAAGCCGAGAATATTCCCGGTAGAAAAAAAGAAGACAATGCAAACACTCCCACGGAACTCATACCTTTAGCTGAGCTGAGACCACTACCAACATTGAATGTTGGGGACACGTTAGTAATTTGTAAAAAGGGGGCAATGAATGGAAAACAGGTAAAAATTTTGAAATTGGGTGGACGACAAATGCAAGTTGCTGTAGGGAAGATGCCAGTCCAAATGAAATTGACAGAGCTCGCCCTCCCAATCGCGAATCTAACACGGGAAGTGTCAAAAGGCAATGATGGTCGAAGCAAAGATGGCCTATCAAAGATTGCGAGAAAAGCCCTTGCCGAATCCGCTGCTATGGGAGAAGCGACTATCTCTACGAACACCGGTATCACGTCTCAATCAATGTCGAAAAAATCAATAATACGAACTCAATCGAATACTATTGATCTTCGTGGTTGTACGTTTGAGGAAGGAAAACGAAAATGCGAAGATTTCTTTAGCAGATTTGTGATGCAGAAAAATCCAGTTGTCTTCGTGCTGCATGGACATGGGACGGGTGTGTTAAAGAAGAGATTGAGAGAATGGATGAAGCGTGAGAAAGACTGGGTAAAGTCGTTTAAGGCCGCAGATGCCTCGGATGGGGGAGATGCTTTTACTCAAGTTACTCTCAAGAAAGTAAAATTCTAAACACATTTTTATCTTTTTTTTTGGAATGTATCATATCATGTTCTAAAATGGACTATGTAATCAATTTTCATGTTTAATGCATTTATAGGAATTATTTAAATCAGGTCTGGTCAATTTGCATCGCAGGAACGGAACCAAATTCCATTTTGTTTTTTACAATTTCAGGATCATTTTATTCACACCCAGTTGACTTTTTTCATAGTATGCCTTCTTTTCCTGAATTTCTAAATCGAACAATAGTTTGATCGTCCTTTTTATTTCGAATACAAACGATACTTTTGGAAGCATTATTACCAGTTTCGTGGTTACTTGTCTTCACTATGTTGCTGGTCAAAGAAGAAGTCATTTCTACCGTCTCTGGGTCTTTCTTGAGGGAAAGCCCTAAGTATTCCAAGAGATAAAACGTAGAACCACCTAAAATGAACACCGTAAAGGCAATGGATGCCGATGTCATACTCTTCAACTCGGGTTTGAGTCTGGACCCATGTCCTGTCACGGTATCAAACAATGGGATATTTTCTACCAATGCAAAGGACATGGCTCCACGGAGCCCTGAAAACAAGAGAACTATCTGTAAAGGACGATCAATAATGAGTAGTTGTTTCTCAGATTCATCGTCTGAGGGATTGGCTTGTTTTTGTTTCCCCATACGTGATTTCATCCAAAAGTTGGCCACAGTACTTAATAATGGAATCATAATGGCTCGACTTGACACACTTGCCACAATGGAAATGGTGGTTAAGAAGAAATTCCAGTTGTATCTGTGACTGCACAAAAATAGTCCCAAATATGCAAAAATGGCAGTTTCCATCAGTGTGGCATTTATTTCCGTGACGAAACCAACATGACGCTTCGCTATATCCGAGAGTTGTCCTTTTTGTTTGAAAAGACCCCTGGAATTTGATTTAAATGGATTTTCTTCATCGCCATCCAATCGATCCCTTCCATCATGTTCAATGATTCCATGATTATGCTTATCATGAGCTCCTCCTACCACAAAGAGGTCCATGACAAAGCCCGCAGCGACCAATCCTACAATCCCACTCCAACCAACCCCATCGCATATGTAGTATGGAAGAAGAGCCCAACAGAAAAATGTCAATACTTCGACCAATGCGGAATGACAACCACGCATCGCCCAGAAATACCCTGTGCAACAGGCACCACTCAGTAACCCCACAACGACACTCCCCGTGGCCACCACCACGAAATGGAGGGATGCATCCATGACGGCTTGTGTATCAATGACAAGGTTATCATCCAGAAAATGGGTAAGAGTTTCAAACAGCACAATCGCCACTCCATCATTTAATAAACTTTCTCCAAAGACCATAACATACAGAGTGTCTGTATTGGACATTCCCATATTGGCCAATACGGACAAGACCGCAATCGGATCAATGGAGGAAATGAGTGCTCCAAAGGTAAGCGAATCGACTAAGGGTATCGCAGGACAATAATGGGGAGAAAGATAATTCGAGGCATAAAAGACAATCACGGCAGTGACTCCCGTGGACAAAATGGTGCCAACGACGGCGTACAAGGTGATGGGAATGACATGCCGCAAGAATGCTTTTTTGTCAATGTTCAAGGCTGCCTCAAAGACTATATGATAGAAAAGAGAAAAAGAGAGAAATGAGGCAAGGAAGGATAATGGAAGAAATAGATTCCAGAGAATGAGAAAGCAACGTACCAATCGGTGGCAACATCACCCGCAAAAAGAATTTTTCATCAAAACTAAAATCCATATGAGGCACAAATTCCAAAATAACTCCTCCAAAGACCCCCACCAAAATACATCCCGCCGCTTCCGGCAACCATCGAATTTGAAAGGTTTTGATAAAACTCTTCACCATGAGACAAATCGCAATGACGGCGACAATGACAAAGAGACGACTATCATTTAATTCATCTTCTTCTTTGCGATCGCAGTGTTCATGAAAGACGGTTTGGATGGAGGTGCAGCAGGTTTTCAATTCTTCTTCTTCCAAGGATTGAAAGAAGTTTTGTGCGGCGTTGTGAAAGAGGGGGTTTTGGCGGAGGTTCATTTTTTGGTCAGGAGTTCCGAAGGGTCCTTCCTCCAATTGCAACCTTCGATGGGATGATGTTGATTCTAATTCGAATTCTAATTCGGAGGGTGAGGAATCCTGAAAGTGGATCACTTTGTCCCATACCTGTTCTAATTGTTGAATGCCCTGACGTAATTTGGATTTGGATTGAAAGTATTCAATCGAACTCAATCGACGACCATTTCCACCATTGTTCACACCACCATTACTATTACTATTACCGGGACCTACCGTTTCCATCGAGAGCGCACCCGCAAATGGAGATTCCGCTCCCATAATCGCACAATTGGCTTCATAAGCTCGTTTCAACCCTTCACATTCATCTTTCGTATCGGACGCATGTGTGACAAATTGCATCACATTGTCCCGACATTCCAAAATCTCCGAGGCGATGGTGGCTTTGGTCCCGGGACCGGGGACATTATCATCGGGTTCGGTGTAGACCGGAAAGGGAAGGGGGAGGCCACTGTTTTCGTCCATGGTGATGGCGGAGTGATCGAGTGGTGGAGGTTGAGATGGGTCGTCCAAGGGAGATGAAAGGAGTTGTTGTTGTTCGGAGTGTAAAATGTCTTCGTGATGTTGATAGGGTTGAAGTTGTTGTTCTTGATGTTGGAGGGGCAACGGGATGGATCCGTCTCGTTCGGGGAATTTGGTATGGAGCGCTGCTTGAGCAGCACGTGCGGCTTCTTCGGTATCATGGAGGAGAGGAGGTGGTCGACCCTGATGGTCCATCGTCTTCCAATGCTGTGTCGGAGGTACGGGTAAGGTTAACTTGTTGTTTGTTGATTCTTCTATCTTACCATTTGAAAACTCCAATTCTTCTTCGGAGAAGGATTCGGTGTGGAAGGTTGCCGAAGGGTCATTCAGATCATTCACATCATTGTGTTTCCATTGAGGAGATACTCCATCATGCTTTGTGAGTTCATCTCTGGCACCATGAGACAGAAATAGGATATATACCGAATAGGTGATGGCAAAGCCGTACACAAACTTCTTCCCCGTGACATTGCCATTGATATTGAGATTCACCATGCTGTCACTAATTCCTTCCTTGTCCTATATATATATATATGTTTGTTCGTTTTTGGAGATAACTAATCACTCACTTCTCCCAATAATAATACTAATAATCTAATAATAAGAAGAATGGAATATAGAAAGTCTCTCTCCCAACCCAAAAATGTTAATCATGTTAATCATGTTAATTATCATAATCCTCACTCTTGCATCCTTGTACCCTACTTACGACCTTCCAGAAGACCCACGGACTACCTACCCCAGCTCTCGAAAATGTCCCTGTAGGGTTCCATAGGGAGTGTACGGGGGGATCCTTCCTGGATAGGATAGTCTCGTAGGCCCTCCGTAGATCAATCTGCCCGCAATCCTACGTAGGATGAGTCATTTGTCAAGACTTTGGAACTATCCATGTCACACAGGGAAGGGACGATG
>Ga0209092_10003075_pt1 | contig 14802 bp, 16 predicted proteins | sample FraStrMetagenome_FD_187446 | JGI IMG/M metagenome (GOLD analysis project Ga0209092, IMG submission 187446) | Marine eukaryotic phytoplankton communities from Arctic Ocean - Fram Strait ARC3M Metagenome (SPAdes) (version 2) | ecosystem: Environmental > Aquatic > Marine > Oceanic | place: Fram...
GGCTAAACGCTGCTGCATGAAGAAATGTTATTAATTCAGAAGTGGGATGCAATTTTGTTACAACATTTGCTGTTTCACATGGATGGTTTTGTGGTAAGGGGACATACCACATTCCATTGTTGTGATTTCGATTTCCTGACAGGATTATTGAATCGTTTTTGGTGATTGTCATGGTGTTTTTGGTGAATGTTGCTGTACAGCCATCATTACACAACTGGCCAATTGATAGTAAATTCGCCGATTTGAGTTCTGGAAAGATGTGTGCTTTTCTTGATTGTTGTGATAGTTCTGGAAATGGAAGAGTAGTTGCATTGTTGGAATGCATGTACTTTCCATTTGGTAGTTGTACTTGTAACAACGGGGTTTTATGGGACGGTAGATTTGTGGTATCTGTTAGGTAATGTGATGTACATCCCGTGTCCGCAAGCAATGATATATTTTTAATTGGGGTACAATAACTATTAGTGAGTGAGTTGCAAATGTTACTTATTTTATCACTACTAAAAATTACTGCCCCTTCTTTTCAGGTGTGACAATGTTTGATACTCCCGCCCATTTTATTCTCCAAAGTTGCTGCTTCTTGATGCCCTTCTTTGCGGTGAATGCATGTTTTGCTAGTGTGTTTGGGATTCATGGTACGTCCATGTGACCAGCAGTACCATGTAGAAGTAGTATTGCGCTCACGACGTCTGGAGTTATTGCCGGGATTTAATTGCATAGCTGTCATCAACGTGGTGAGTTGAGTTTGTAGAATTTGTATTGTGGCCTTTAATTGCTGGACATCATGTTGCGTAGTTTGATTTGCATTGATGAGTTCAGTGACGTGGTTATGATCTGCTAATGTTGCATTTGTAAATTCTTGGAGAGCTTGTGATGCATCATTCTGGATTGAGGTGAGGACTGAATTTGCTGCATGCATACCTGTGCGATTTGCTGTGTCTTGCTGTTGCCTAAGTTCTTTATGTGCTTTTGCGAAGTGGGTTTTGAAATGATTCCAGGTTTTGTCAGCTGGCAATTTGTGCCTCCACTCTCTACAGGGATCTGTAAAGAGACCTGTCTGGAGAATGAGATTGTATGCACGCGTGAGTACCTGCTTATTGGTGTATGGTTGTTGACCTGCTTCTGCAATGTCTACTGCCTGTTCAATTTGATTGTAGAGAGTTTCCATTGGTTGCGTGGGGTCATATGGTAGCCTCATGCGTTCGTCGTTGTCTTCTAACTCTGATGGGGTGATATCTCCATATGTGTCATACAAGAATTGTAACATATTGAGTAGTGATAGGGAAGCGAAACCTGTATGGCGATTACTTATGCTGGTTAAGTAAATGTCATCAATAATAATTAATATATCTTATTTTAAGTGTAGTCCAATGAACCATACAAGTAGAGGGTCCAAAGAAACACTAGCCCTTCTCAAGCTGAGGACTTACGCATTTAATTTAATTAATTGGACAAATGGTGGAATGAAAATTAATTGGTCAAATGACCCCCACCGGGAATCGAACCAGTGACCACTGGCATGGTTAGTGCACCACCTAACCACTAAGGCAATTACGCCCTTAAGTAAATGTCATCAAACACTGAGATAAGCTGTTGTTTTAGGGTTTGTTCAACTTGATTGTATTGTTTCCAAATTTTAAGTTGTGCTTCGTGCTCACGGACAAGTTCTGCAATTTGTGGGCCGGTCTGTCCAGCAGGAACGTTGGCGGAGGGTCCTGGATTGTCTGGTAAGATAAACATTTGACCAGTTAGGACGGTATAAGTACCTGGTTGAAGAGCGAGCCCGAGTAGTCCATGGGCTCCTCCTCCTAGTGTACTGTGTACTGATGCTGCGTTTGCTTTAAGTTTCGTGTGGACGGCTGCGATGGTGTCATAGTTTGGCCGCCCGGGAAGCTTGTGGATGGTGGGATAGGGAAAAGCGTCTTTAATACTTTCTGTGCTCACCATGTTGAGTAAAAATTTATTAAGTTGTAATAAACAAGTGAGAATGCAGCATGTGAATGATGGTGATAAATATTCAACTTAATAAATTATGTGTAATTTGTTTGTTGCAATATTTGCTTGCAAGGATAATAATTCATGTGCACATTATTCGACATGTTATCACACGTATGTGGACCTATGATTGGCCTAGAGGCGCTTGACGTCATGTGGAACTCTTCAGTCCTGCGGGTTACACGTGTACTATTTAGTGCTTCTTGTACATACGTGGTTAATGGATTAACACCGGGTGTACCATTGACGTCCATTTATGAAATGCGTCTCCGCCTTGCAGCTTATGCTGCACGATATTTTGCAACTGTTGGAAGACTTATAGATGAAAACTCCATGTCCTGGCAATGTGTTAAGCATTTTAAAACGATGCAGAAAATCATCAAGAACCACGCGGAACCTGAAAATCTACCTGAAATCTCCAAAAGAATTACCATTGTCAAGGCTTTAGATTTAGTAGAAGAATACCTTCGTGGTGTACTTGGTGTTGAAAAAGTGCCTCTGTCGTATATCATCCGTAAAGAAGTCTTACCTATCTAAACTGATGTGGCCAACCAACTCACAGTGGGCCTACCATATGGTGCCCACTTCAATACTTACTTTGATGAAATGATTGAAATGGCCCCTCACAATACCCCTGCATATGCTGAAGATAATGCTAGGGTGATGAATATATTAATTCATATAATTTGGGTACAAATAGGTGGGAGCGCATACTGGAAACATCCGATAACTTAATGAATTCAGTTAAATGGAATGGAATATCTGCAAGGTATAGCTTAAAAGCACATGTTAATAAACATCGTGAAGCATATAATAATATGCTCAAAGCAAGCCAGAACATTCCTTTCCAGGTCCCAAATGAGACAGCTAGAGTTCGGCGATTTTTGCATAGTCTTGACAGTAGTGATCAAAGGATTCTCTCAGCTAAAACTGCTATTTTGGCTGATGCGAATATGAAAAATAATTTTGAATTGATGTCAAATTTTCTTATGATTGTTGCGCCCCCTATTAAACAGCAAAATGATACTGGAGTAAAATTGTGATTCCATACAATCGCCGAATATAATCAGCTTAATTGTGCGCAAAAGAAAGAATTATATGATTGGAGACATTCATCTGGAAATAAGTCAAATGGTAAAAAGGGATCTCCAAATAATGAAGGTTTTGCGTGAGCGCCGTTTTTAGGGCCTCAGCAGCGCGTCGTAAAATAATAAATGGAAATTTGCCCAAAGATGGAAAACCTTCTCGATACCAAAACAAGCGCAGGAAAATATCGTCTCTTACTGCGGATATTGAAGAAATCAAACAGACAATTTCTTCGCTTTCTAAGTCAAATCATAATGTCAAGAGATGACTTTTCTGAGGGGAGTAATACTCGAAGAACACACAAAGTGAAACAAGACAGAGCTTGACAGCCACGCAGATTCGCCAGTCGTTGGTGACAATGTGGAAATCGTAAAATATATGGATAAGGAAGTGACGGTGTCGGGCTTCAGTGACAAGCTGGGTAATATTAATAAAATCCCAATTGTCCAAGCTGTTGTTGCATATGATTGTCATCTCACACACAAAACTATCTTTTCCATATAACAAACAATGCCCTTTTTGTGAAAGGAATGAAAGCAAATCTTATTCCTCCATTTATCATGCGTTTGAATGGCCTAGAAGTGAATGAATGACCAAAGTTTCTGTCCCAGAACCTGAGTGATAATGATCATACAATTTATGTTACGGAAACGGGATTGAAGATCCCACCATTTCTTGAGGGAACTGTGTCATACTTCAATACGAGAAAGCCAACTCATGATGAATTACTTTACATAAATGAATATATTGATCTAACCCCAGCATCCGAAGATTGGAATCCATTTGATAAATCTTTTGCGAGCCAAGAAGAAGCAATGATGGATACTGAAGGGGAGATCAAACAAAGTAAAAGGCAGAAAACTCAGCGTAGTCTCTTTGCAATGAAATCTAATGTGAATGATATACCTGATAGTGGAACAATTCCTGTAAAAGAATCCACTACTGTATTGACAACATTTCCAAATATGCATGAGACCAACTTAGCTGATTTCTCAAAGGGCTTGGATCTAACAATCTCATCACTAAAATCAAATGATAGAAAGGATACACTAGATTGGAAGAATCTTGTACAAGTTTTCTCTTGTAGCCCTGAAGTAGCAAAACGCACGATTGAAGCAACCGCCAGGCGATGTGTGAGAGCTTCAAAAGACCCTACTTTGTCACGCCGATATCATACAAATGATAAGATGTTGAGGTATCCTAGACTTGCATGTGATATCTTCATGGATACATTCTTTTCCAGAGTAACATCTGTACGAGGTTTTAAGGTAGCACAAATGCTTACAAGTGACTTTAATTATTTGCACATTGGTTTGATGAAAACTCGAAGTAACTTACCCCAAATGTTGAAGTATTTCTTTAAATCTAAAGGTGTGTCACAACAGATAATTGCAGATGGTGCAAAAGAGCAGATAAAAGGGGAGACAAGTCGTCTGTGCCAGTTATGTTCTTGTACTATTGTTGAATTAGAGAAGGACACTCCATGGTCCAATCATGCTGAATTACACATTGGCTTGTGTAAACGTGGAATTATGAGAGAGCTCAACGAACAAATGCTCCCATGAGACTGTGGTGCTACCTGTGTGAATGGTACACAAAGAAAATTATGTGTCAGCAAGAGATGATTATCAACGTTTTGGTCACACACCATTCTTTAAAACCAAAGGAACTGTACCAGACATATCAGACATATGTGAATTCCCATGGTATTCATGGGTTTACTATAGAGATCATGCTGCATCTTTTCCATATTATAATGAAAGATTGGGAAGGTACTTAGGACCAGCTGAATATTCCGTTACCATGATGAGTAAATGGGTGATGAACAATAATGGTACAATACTGCCGTTCCAAACATTGCGTTACCGGGCCGAACGAAAATTCTGTCTACAGCGCATAGTTCTATTAGATCTTAGTAAAATAAAAATCATACACAACAACAACTCACACCTTCTGAATTTAATAGTACAACAGAATTGGAAAAGCGTAAGGCATTTAATACAAGCATATGCCGACGGTATGGTGATTCAGTAAATGACCTTGGTGATGATCCTTTTGTTGAAACTGAAGGAACAAGAAAATATGTAGTAAATGATGAGCATGATTTATACGAGGATGCACACGAAAAAGGAAATGATTCAACAGTTCCAGAAGCCGATGTATATGGTGATGTTGAAACATATGACAAGTTTCTAAATGCTGAAGTTTTATTACCTCGTGAAAATGAAAATAATCAATTAGGAAAAGTCATACGCCGAACAGTGAATGAAGATGGTAATGAAATAGGTTCTTACCATAATCAGCCAATTTTGGACACTAGATCTATGATGTCATGTTCCCAGACGGTAGTGTGGAACAGTGTGCTGCTAACACTATTTCTGAATGTATTTCCTCTTCTGTAGATGTTGAAGGGCATAGTAGGTACTTATTACTTGATAACATTGTTGATCATAAAAGGACCAACGATGTCGTTGAGATAGAAGATAGCAATAGCAAAAATAAGATAACCACGAAAGGATGGTATCTATTGGTGAGATGGCGTGATGGGAGTGAGTCGAGTCCTGGAAGCCTCCCAAAGATATGAAGGAGAGGTATCCAGTAGAAGTAGCTCTTTATGCAGAGGCTAATAATCTGATTGAAGAACCTGCTTTCAAATGGTGGGTACCTCATACTTTAAAGAAAAGAATGAGGATTATTAGTGCAATTAAATCAAGAATGAGACAGAAAAGTCACAAGTATGGTATATAAGTTCCACAAAGTGTGGTAGAGGCATATAGACTGGATAGAATGAATGGTGATAATTACTGGGCGAAATCGATTCAAAAGGAAATGAAAAATGTCAGTATAGCTTTTGACTATGTAGAAGAAGGAAGAGATACACCACCAGGTTATACTTGTTTACCTTGCAAATTAATTTTTGATGTTAAAATGGACCTTACGCGCAAAGCACGGTATGTGGCACAAGGTTGTTTTGGTGACCAAAATACCATTGGAAGTACATATACAGGTGTGGTCTCGCGTGAGAGTGTGCGAATAGCATTAACATATGCCGCATTGCATGACTTGGATGTTTTTGCAGCTGATGTACAGAATGCTTCTTACTTACAAGCACCCTCATCAGAGAAAAGATGGACAATAGCAGGACACGAATTTGGAAGTAAAGCAGGGTCTAAGATGCTCATTGTTAGGGCATTATATGGTGGTCAGTTATCATCAGGAAGAGACTTCAGAAATCACTTACGCGAATGCATGAAACATATGGGTTGGACTTTTTGTGAAGCAGACCATGATGTTTGGATGCGAAAGGCAATGAACAAAGAAGGTAACTATTATTATGAATATATGCTATTATACACAGATGATTCTTTATGTGTAAGCGAAAATGCAAAGGAAGCATTGATGGAATGATTAAACAAGTATTTTAAATGAAAAGAAAGGATCTATTGGACCACCGAAATATATCTTGGTGAAAAAATCAGTAAAGTTATACTGGAAAGTAACGTCTGGTGCTATAATTTCAGTCCAAGCCAATATATTCAAGAAGCTGTAAGAAATGTAGAGAAATATTTGTTGAATCTGAATATGAAACTTACCAACAGAGCAACAAGTCCTTTGTCCTTTGAATACCGTCCCGAACTTGATAAAACTCCAGAATTAAATGCAAAAGACGCATCCTACTACTATCAGTCTCTGATTGGAACATTGTGATGGACAGTTGAGTTAGGACGCATAGATATAACAAACGAAGTGTCAATGATGTCTTCGCAACTGGCAATGCAAAGAGAAGGACATTTAACAGAGGTATTTCACATATTTGCTTACCTAAAATTACACCATAACTCACGACTTGTGTTTGACCCTAGTTATCCAGACATTGACTACAAGAGCTTTGGATTTAATGACTGGAATAAATTTTATGGTGAAGTGTCTGAAGAAATACCAGAAAATATTCCGGAACCCTTAGGAAAGGAATTGATTATCTCATGTTATGTTGATGCCGATCATGCTGGAGATCGCTTGACGAGAAGATCAAGAACAGGCTTTGTTGTAAAGCTAAATTCATCTCCCATTTACTGGATGTCTAAGAAACAAACTTCTATTGAGACCAGTTCATTTGGAAGTGAGTTCATTGCGCTCAAATCTACTTGTGAGTATTTTAGAGGACTCCGTTTCAAGTTGCTTATGATGGGGATTCCTGTAGAAGAGACATGTTTTGTTATGGGTGATAATCAATCTGTGTTAGTAAACATCACTGTACCAGAATCGAATTTGAAGAAAAAGTCAAATAGTTTGGCTTACCATTTTACGAGAGAAGGCAATGCTCGACTACTAGAGTGGGTTTTTGCTTATGTGAAAAGCAAAGACAACCCAGCAGATATATTAGCCTTCCTGTCGTGGTGGAGGTGAGAATAGACTACACAAGATAAGGATGCTGATGTATGATATACATGATTATGATTGATGTTAATGTAGTATGGAGAATAAGCTTACAATGTCGTAATGCTGAACTTCATAAGTGTATGGGAGAGTAAGAGTTTTCTGAACTTCCATAAGATATGTGATTATGAATATTTGGTTGATTGATAAATAATGCAGAATCAAAGGTAGTGTTTTATATATGACGTATACAAATCAAAGAATTGTAATAGACACGATAAACTTATAATTTTTATTTTTGAACCTTAAGTTTTATGACAATGGCGATTCCGGAACTTTATTGATAAGACCATCGATTATTGATATAACGCCGTATACAAGGCAATGGCAATGAACCCATTTTTGTCAAAAACTTTCACCATTTCCATGAACTTACCTTTCGTAATAGGCACACTTGACATAATGGCATTCTAGAAGCAGTCATCAATTCGAATCGATAGAATCAGATCCATCATCATCAGCAAAGCTGACTGGAACGCGGCAGGTCGAATTTTCGTGGCAAGAAAAATGATGCATCAAGCTGAGAAGGAAGGACTTCTGCCTCCAGAACACCTAGGGGGGAGAAAAGGAAAGAAGTCGATATGCGGGGCAATTACCAAGCAACCATACATGGACAAGAACACAAGAATGATGAGATTACCTACCATCATCCTGTCTACAGATGCAGCCAACTGCTATGACAGGATGGTCCATAAATATATCGCAATGATGTGCAGAAAATGGGGCCTGGAAACCCAAGTAATAAAAGCCCTCCTGAAGCCCTTACAGGAAGCAAAACACTACAAAACTCACCTCACTCATCTCACAAAGGGAAATTTTGCTCACTTTATTGGCCTTCGTAGATATTTCTAACCGTAGACTCGTCCAATAATACCGATGAATTAATAACAGTAGCCCAACGTGCACTAACACAATCATGGAAACAGGTACTTTTGGCATCCGAAGGAGCTATGAGATCCAACAAATATGCATGGATGCTCCTCGAATATGTAATCAACAACAGAAAAATCCATTCTCCATCAAAAACCATGACCAATATCACCTTTCCATAAAAGATGGTGATGGTATTAGAAGAAACATCGAACGCTACTCATATGGTGATCCTCGTGAGTATTTAGGTGTAACGTAGACCGCAAAACAGGGGGACGATCATCAGCTGCAAGTGCTAAATGATGCCACTACGAAATGGATTAATACCATTCAAAAAAGTAAGAACCCCCTCTAATGAACCTGCAAGCGATGAATACTCGGATCCATAAGAAAATCATCTATCCACTCCCAGCTACAACTTTATCAAAGACACAGCTACAGGAGGTGACTGATCATCTATACTCATCTTCTTCATCGAAATGTGGAATTGTACAAACCTTTCCCATTAGGTTTAGGACCTTACTAAATTATATGTTCGGACTTGGATTACCTGATCTGTATGCAGAAATGCAAATAGGTAAACTAAAGGAACTAATAAAGCATGGAATGCCAAAATCGGTTCTAGGAAATCAGATGCAATATGGTCTTGAAATGATGCAAATCATGACCGGCGTACCAGAGTTAATATTGAACTACAATTATCAAAAATATAGTCATCTCATGGAAGATTCGTGGCTAACGTACCTATGGAGGTATATCAGTGACGAAAAACTACGTATAAAAGGTTGGAAAACAATATTGCAACGGCAGAGAGAGAATGACGAATTTATAATGAAGGTTTTATTAAATTATGGGATATCTAAATCAGAGCTAGCAACTCTAAATAAATGCTGGCTATATCTCCAAGCTGTTGCAATATCGGATATCATAGCGAATGGAGATGGAACACAGATAGCACCAATCTATGTCAAGGGGAATCTAGATTCAAGCCGACGAAGCTCTTTGAAATGAAAAAAAAATAGCAAAACCGGGATTCAACGCTTGGCTATTGTGGGAAGAGAAACTAAATGAAATTCTGTGCCAGTCAGACACTGGGCACTCCCTTTGAAAACCATTAGGTGAATGGCTACATTTTGAGTATGGTGAATGTGATTGGTATTGTAACGCAGAAAAAACAGAACTATACCATGTGCAAGAAAGGCATGCAGTACAGTATAGGATCACAAGATAGAGAAGATCTTTGACTTGGAAAAATTTAATTTGGTATAAAGCTGAAAAGATCCACAAACAACCAATATCAACATCTGATCTCATAAGGCTAATGTATATAAGGAGTCAAAAGGAATAATGCTTGTCTCCTTCCACGGTGCAAGAGGAAAAAAAGAACAATCTGAGAAGGAGGACAATACATGAACGCATGCAATATCGTTAGACAAAATCATACAATACAGTGAAGTCTACCTACCACCGATACATATGAGCAACGATGATACTTGACCACACGATGCAGAATGAAATAAGGATAGTTGCCGACGGATCCTTCAAAGATAGGAAAAGTGCATATTGCACGATCATTGAGTCCATGGATATGAAGTATCAGCTCGTGCTAACCTGATCGGTACCAGAGAATTCCGACGAAGATGATAGAAATACGGATCCATATAGAAGTGAGCTAATGGGACTATATGTGGGTCTATTTGTGCAATTGATCATAGAGAAACATACCCAATCAAGCACAAAAGTGATACTATTCAGTGACAATGACAATGCGTTAGATACGGCAGGTATTCATACACGGTTTTTCACTGAAACAACAACATTTTGATTTAGCCCAGGCCGCACTTACAGTAAGAAATGACCTAGGCAGCACAATCACCATAGAGCGCGTCCTGGGCCACCAGATTAGAAATGCTCAACCAAACTTGCGACATTCTAGCAAAATACACCAGAATGCATGCATCACCAGTAGGTCCAAGGATGCTTTATGGAGAGGAATTATCAATATGGAATGGCACGGCAAAAATATATCATGACTTCAATGCAGAAATGAAGGCATCATACTATATCAAGAAGGCATCCCCAAAAATCTGTAAAAAAATTGACTGGAATATGGAACAATATAAGATGATGGATTGGAGAGCAAATAAAAGAGCAATGAATATGTTAACACAATACTCAACCATATGGATATCGAAATTCGTCACAGGGATTCTACCGATAGGAAAAAATATGGAGCGACGCAATGAGTGGACACAAGACTATTGTCCAAGATGTAAGGCCTGCGAAGAAACTAAAGAACATATTGTGCGCTGTGAGGAAACTACAAGTATGGAACTATTCAAAGACAATCTGCAGACGTTTAAAGAAATGATGGAGAAATTAGAAACGCCAACCAATCTCATAATCCATGTTATCACGAGGATCACAGCATGGAAATTGGATATACAATGGATACCATTTGATGAAAAGCCAATCCTGGTTCCTATATATCAACAACAATAGATGGGACAGTGGAACCAATTTATGCAGGGAAAACTTCACAAAATATGGGGAAAATATATGCAAGACTACTATGAAAGCATAGCATCTAGGCGGAAAGGATCACAGTGGACTTCTCAAATAATCCAACAAATATGGACACGATTTTATCTTCCGCAATGGCACCTGAAAAACAAGTTTGTCCATAATAAAACCGAATCTACTAAGCAGACGCGAAAGCGGGAAGATTTGCAAGCAAGGATGGTGAATGCATATGAAAGTGCAACCAAACAGGATATGCTGGTGAAGGATCAGCACCTGTATAATGATTCCCTCCAAACGCTCTTGAAAACGACGAACGATTCAATGATATCATGGATGACGGAGTTTAACCTAGCTCAAAGGGACAGATTAGAAGCATATCAATCGGATAGGGAGAACTCAACACGTACCCTACAATCATGGATGGTTCCACAAAGGTTGGCTGCTTCGCAGCCCCTCCCCCATCCTCCTCCCCGAAAACGACTGAGAACCGGTGACAATGATCGACGGTGGGGAACGACAGGAACGATCGAGGAACTCAGAAGAGGATCGTGGCAACCTCTCTAAAGATGATGTTCCCCCTATTTGCGAATAAGGAGGGAAAACGATGAATTAAATATTTTCACACATGAGAATAATTTTTTCACTTTGTATACAAATACACCAAATATATCGTACTTACGCTGTGTCTGTAGCCGTGTATGGAAATATCCATATGCCGCAGGTTGCCCCTGAATTGTCAGGGCAACTTTAAAAGTCTACTATCGGGCAATGGTAGATAATATTCACCATTAATCCTTGAGTTATTTTATTTTAATTCATTCATCACATTAAATGCACAACCATTGATTGTCATTGTATATTCTCTAGGTGTGTCTGTATTAGTCACACCTATAGAAGGAACTTATGATGTGAACTTCACAATACTTTGTAGTTGAGGATTAATTAAATAATCCTCATCCTCAAAATAAAAAGTTGAACACTTTTTGATTTCTACACCTTTGTGTAGGCAATAGATAAAGTCACAAAGATGTTGGAATAACTCCGTATCTTTGTGTTCTTCTACCTTCATGAAGGTATTGTATGGAAAACAAGTCTTTAAGAACTTGTATTTCAACGTTTCCTTGTGAGCCGGATTTGCTCTGAGGGACTCAGCCCAATATAAATCATAGCACTATCTATAGAAAGTAATGGTCCATTCAGACCATTTCTTCCAATTGTTTCGAAACTGTTCTATGTAGACAATATTGTCACATAAAATGAAATCCATTATTTCTCGTTGCATTTCTGAGTCCATAGGTACACGGCCTTTGGACAAAGACAATACTAGAGGGGACCATAATTACTTTGTGAACATATGATAAGTAGTGGGTTCCAGTTTCAAAACTGGAATACCCAAACGCCTACAACGCACAAAATCCTTGATGAATAGTACAAGACTATTCATGTTTGGACGGAACCGTAGATCATAATCATCTACGGGAAAGTCGCATCTAGTTTTGATGAAGTTAAGATCAATACTATATTCATAAGCATACGTTTTCTCATCTTCAATAGATGAGAAATATGTAGCAATATTCTGTTGAAAGAGTATTGCTTTCTGGTTCCACTCATCACGGAGATTGCGTGGCATTTGGCATGCCAGTGAAATGACCACTGCTTTGCACAAATACAAAATCTGCAAGTTCTTATCAAAGAATATGCAGGGTTCACTAGGATCAAGCTCAAGTTCTTCCAAACAAAGAGTCCGTGCATCCTATTCTTCTTCTTCTGTGGTGTTTTTGATGGTTCTTCATCAATACCATCTACAGCAATGCCTAATTGTAGATCCTTGAATCGATCATGGGTCATGTCTTCATTATCTGGATGCTTCTCCAGGTATTTGACATATAAGGAAGGTGGGTCAGGAACTTGACCATGTCGACTTTACCTTTTAGAGCTACTGGCTGATGTTGAATAACCAACATCAGTTGAGCGCTTCCTATCACTTGGAGACCAATTGTTGTTACAGTTGTTGATATTCCTCCTCATTGTTGAGGTGATTGATAAGTGACAACTTGTCTTGGTTCGCAACCACAACAAGAAATTCACAATAAGTATTAGTTCATCCAATTTGATGAACTATGGTTTGTCAGATTGAATGAATGAAATGTTCGTTTTGTATCGTACAACTTATAACATACGAAAACAAGTATGTACAATAAAATCTTTGAAGTTGTTCTTGAAAAGAACAGTTTCAAATTAAAAATAAATCAAACAGAAATTTCAAAACCTCCCCCCCCCAACATTCAAACAAAAATCAAGAGAAAAAAGACGTTTGTTAAACCAGTACATACAACCAGAAGCGAGTAACCAAATCGGCGCTTGGCAAACAAATCAACAGTGGAAATTCTTTGCTAAAATCTTTGGCAATAGAACTGTGGTAGAAAATAAACTTAATGGTACTTACTTCATCCCAATTTTTTCGGGGGCAGAGACGGGAGGTCATTGGAGCCTGTGTATCATACATAAATTCAGAAGCAGATTGGTAAAAGGATGGTGTCTGGATTTCCTTGGATCAACACATTTGGAAAATTATATTGCAAGGAAAATTGAATGTGAATTCATGCCAGGAAGAGGTACATTCACTTGGAAACCTTGCAGTTGCAGACTTCAAGAGGAGCTGGAATGTGGCCCACGCACCATATTTGCGATGCATTCGATCCAGCAGAGTCTTTCACAGAATCTACCAATCGACGACTGCATTTCCATAGCTACCCTAATGGATGAATCTAGGCATATACTCACACCGGAAAGAATACGGGAAAAGGTGGCGCACCTGATTAACAAGTTTCATCCAGATATGGTTACACCACTGATAAGAATTCGCTCAGGACGTAGACAGGGAAACGAAATCAGACGCCAAGACCGAAATAGTAACACCAAGAAGCAGAAAGTGGTTATAGACCTGGCCTCGGATACTAGTACTCAGGACACCTGCAATACAACATCTTAATCTCTGACATAGAAGGCACACAAATTCCGATTTTTTCTTTTTTTGTTTTGATCTTGTTTTTTCTCGGTGGTTCTATGTATGCATCTTATATGGTTCAATAAATTGAGGGATATTCAGGAGAAACTTATAGTAAAGTACGCGGGGTAAGTATTCGGACGAAGACGCACCATTGGGCAATATGGAGCGACTACTACGGTCGTGTACCAAACGGTCCTGTTTTTCTTGGAGAGCTAAGGTGGGGACTTCAGCGGGTACGTGAAGAACTAGGGTCCGTCTCAGCGCGCAGCTAAGCTTAACACGTCATAAAATATAACATACCATAATATAACATAACATACAACAAAATCCTTACGTCACCGGGTTGAAAATTAACAACATGGTTTTGATTGTAAGTTCAATTAGGAAACAATTAAAATATGATGGCAGGGGACAACATTAATGCAAAAATAGAATATCTAGGTAATTCATAAAAAATAACCTCATTAAACATATGTTGTTGTTGTGTATGTTATTTTTATAGTGTTGTAAATGGCATTGCTCTGAGACAGACCCCTAGAAGTTAAGTAAGTAGTCATTTATGCTTACTCACGAATGATTATTAAATAGATGCTACAACAGTAGAAATTAAATATACGGCAGAGCAACTTTAATGCAAAAATAAAAAAGAAGCTTACTTCCATAGTGAAAATAAAACCATTCTTTCACGCCATGAATTAATTACTACATGGTTTTGATTGTAAGTTCAATTAAGAAACAATTCATATATGACTGCAGTGGACAACATTAATGCAAAAATAGAATATCTATGTAATTAATAAAAAATAACCTCATTAAACATATGTAGAAGTTAAGTAGTCATTTATCCTTACTGACGAATGATTATTAAATAGATGTTACAG
>Ga0209092_10003077_pt1 | contig 14790 bp, 5 predicted proteins | sample FraStrMetagenome_FD_187446 | JGI IMG/M metagenome (GOLD analysis project Ga0209092, IMG submission 187446) | Marine eukaryotic phytoplankton communities from Arctic Ocean - Fram Strait ARC3M Metagenome (SPAdes) (version 2) | ecosystem: Environmental > Aquatic > Marine > Oceanic | place: Fram...
CATTTAAGGTTGTGTATGGATTCTCATCCTTCGTAGTTATGTAAATAGCGCCTACAGGATAAATGGACTCTAATATAGCTTTGAGTGCGGCAGATGTAAGACCACCAGAAGTGCCTGATGTGTTCTGGTTACCTGTAGAGTTAACACCCGGTAAGTTTATGCTCGCGCTACCATTAAATGCTACTCCGCCTATGGTTCGGCTAGTAGCTAGTGTTGTGGCTGTAGCTGCATTACCTGTGCATGATCCAGAAGAGCCTGATGTGTTACCCGTGACATTGCCAGTCAAGTTGCCCGTGACATTGCCAGTAAGGTTAGAGGTGATGGTGTCTGGTAATAGAGCGTCATCTATTTTTAAATTGGCGCCAGTGATTTTGCCAACATCAGCTCCACTATTATTTATTCTAAGTGATCTAGTTCCCCCAAGAATCTCAAAGTATCCATGGTCTGCGCTAGTTTGTTGTGTCCACTTGGTCACACCGTCTAGAGAGAATGTTAGAGATGTTGCAGCAGCTCCGTCTATTCTAATATTACCGTCATTTAACACAAGATTCTTATCAAGAGTTATTGTAGAGCCTTGAGCAGTAATATTATCGACTGTGATCTTATGACCGGATTCTAGAACTATGTCTCCGTTAAGCTTGATGTTACCCGCATTCGTCTCACTGTCTCCCAGTGTGACTCCTTTGTTCGCATGGTCAATTAATGCGTTTGTTGTATCTCTCCAAACTCCGAAAGTTGTGCTGTTAGCAATATCGTCTATGTTATTTGTGCTCATTTCGTCATCTCGTTAACTGTGTTTTGTAGAAGTGTCATTGCGGTCTCTAGCTTACACAATCTAGCTTCTAGACCTTTGATGTATTTATCTTTCGATTTTTGAGCGACTGCCTCCCTATAAGCAGTGACATCAGTGTTTACTAATCCACCGCTAGACTCTCGTGTATATTCCTGTTGAGTTATCATGTTAGTGCGATAGCTCTATAGTCGTATACGTGTGGAAACAAATTAATGTCCGGAGTAACGTTGGGAGTTCCAGCTGCTGATAATTCTCCTGAGGTCATATGTCTCATGACTAGCTTCAACTGAAAAGACATATAGTTAGTCGAGTCAGCACTATTCAGGTCATATTCAAACTGTCTATAGTCACGAGTGTTAGCTACATTAGAATATAAATGTGCATCTTTATTTGTCAGCAAAATCCAATCGCTAGGAGACTCGACATTAGTCGGATAAACATATCTAGTATACACGTCCACTATAGTGCCAGGAGGTCTATATGCGCTCAACAACACTTTCATATCATCCGCATATAGCTCATCCTTAAGAACAACTTCTTTAGTTATCCAATTCGAGGATGTCGCTGCCGAATTTGTTATGTCATACTTATATACATTAAGCATTGATAGATCAAAATCTATGATCGGTGATGCCGAAGTGTATCCACTATTGCCCATCGATACCTTAATTATAAAGTCTTCAGCCGCGTCTGTTACTGCTCTATTAGAAGCACTCTTGATTGACCTTGCAGAGTTTATAGTATACGTATTGGCGTTTGCCGCTACTGGTCTATCGATACTAGCACCGTTCATCAATGTCAATTCAGTCGATGTTACATTAGAGTTGCTGGTATATATCTGAGGCTGAAAATAAGAAATATTCTCATCGTCTACTGTTGATATGTACGAAAATGCACCAGTATTATATCCTATAATCTTCTGATTATTATTTCTAACTGTACCGCCACCCGCGAGTCCTGTTCCAGAACCTGTCGCTAAGAATGTTTGTCCTACTGTCGGAGTAGATCCTGCTCCTATGCCGTTCCATACGCTAGAGTCTGATCCTACGCTCACGATTGTGTATGTATTTCCAATAGACACGGTCGTTATAGCTACAGGAGCATTGTCGTTGAAATAGTTAGACTGTCTAGCAGAACTTGCGTTTAAGAATAGACTTGTAGGTCGATTCTTATTGTAGTGTGACACTCTACCCGCAGAGCATATGTACGCTGTGCCAGTTGTTCCTGTACCGCTATATGGAGTCTCTAGAGTTATCACTGTGTTAGATCCAGTAGTTATTCCAGTGATCTTAGATAGAAGCTTATTCGTGCCCGATTCAATATAGACATAATCAGTAGACGTGAACGCTGTACTTCCTGTGATCGTGAGAGTCTGTTTAGTTGTACCAGATATTGAGCCGCTGTATGCCGTTGACTTAACTACATAGGCAAGCTCATCATTCTCGAACTGGCCAGTTGTATCTCTGACTGTCAAGAACTCAGGACTATTAGGAACAAGATTTATAAACTCTTCTGTAACAGGATTAGTCACTAGAGTCGAGTCTTGAAAATTGTGTCTCTTTAAGTCAAACTTGATATCTTCGTCTTGATAAGATTTCCATGCACTATCATTAGTAGAAGTGAATAGAACTCCATCGCCCCAATCACTAGTCACAGCCTGATTTAATGTAACATCCGTTCCACCAACTTTACTCGTCCATATTAGGTAGTCTGGAGAGTTTGCATCAGGTAACAATACGAAGCAGTACTCAGATTCTACATTCAGTCTTACGGGATCTTCGAATGTGAACGTGGTCTTTGTAGCAGCAGTATCTGAAACGAATACGTCTGCACTACGAAGATGCTTTCTTCCGAAAGCCACAACATTAGCAGAAGGATATCCATTTGACACTTCACGTATCTCTAGAGTGATGCCAGTTGTCAAGCTCTTAGACTTAAAGAAAACATCTACCTCTTTTATCAAAGCGATATTAGAGTCGTTTGTGGTTGAAGATTGTACCTTAAATGTCTGGGCTATAGGATCGCCAGCTATTCTTCTTCGTACAAGTCTTTCAGTGATATCAATGTCTGTGTCAAAATCTACAGTTCTGGTATTCACATTAAGAGCAGATTTATTGACATTAAAGTTGTATGCTCTATAAGATGCACGAGCATATGAAGTCTTAGCAGAGCCTATAGAAGTATATGTATCAACATCCGAAACCTCTAATATGTTTTCTCCGACAAAGAATGTGCCTTCTGGTATTTTGAAAACCGCTGTCAATGTTCCATTAGCGTCAGTTCTAACCGCAGCTCCTTTTACACCATTAATCTGTACATCGTTAACGTCATCGCTAGTCGATGATATCATACCAGGGTATACATGAGACGCTATGTCTATTTGCTGAAAGTAGAAGTAGTGTCGTGTGCTAGGTCTTAATCCACCTATGAATATTTTAACTTCTTTGGATCTGACATAAGGCTTCATGTTTATATCTGTCACGAAGTTACCAACACCAGTGGTAAAGCTATTAGTGCTACTGGTCAAAGTGGATGTTGTTACTCGCTGATTTTGCTCATTAAATCGTTGGCGATTTTCAGTAAAGTTTCGACTATCTAATACCTCAACATCTTCTTTTGTTAATGGCATAATTTCTTGAAGATTGTCAACTAGATCCAGTATAGGACCAGCTATATCGATTTCAAAATCTATAGCTGGATTCTGAATCACATCATAGCCAGAATCAAATGGGGGTGAAATGAATGCTTTGCCAGCATAATTGTAGAAGTTAGAAACACAGTTTCTGAAGCTTGTCGCATATGGTTGACTGATTACTGATACGCCATCGGCACTACTCACTGCTATAGTGGCTACGTTTTTCCACTGATTTGCTGTGCTGCCAGATAGATACGTCAAATCGATTGGGAACTGCTTCACTGCAGGACTTACGATTGTTCTAGACTTATCTAGCGAAGCTTTAAACTCAGGATCAATAACTTCGCCGAGTAATAAATCATTAAAGGAGTCTGCTAAGATTCCGTTCTTGAACCTGTCGGTGCCATCAGCGCCTTTGATCAGAAGACTTTTAGTGTCTTGCTCAAGTAAACTTAAGCTGACCAAATTTACCATGCTGTCAACTTTTTGTTCAAGTTTACCGATATCTTTCATAGTATAATTGTTTACAGAGATATCCTTAATCTGTATTCTATCTTCGCCAGTAATTCTAGTTACGTTACCAGGAACAAAGATAGTAGTTAATGCAAACTTATCGTCAGTGTTTGGTGCGCTAGGATTTTCACTCTCTGTTCCTTTCAAGATGCTTATGTTCGAATATTCATCAACAATGATTCGATCTACTCTTGATAAGTAGTACTCGTGCGTAGCAGAGATTACGCTATCTACTCCAATAGCTATACCGTTACTAAACGTTACTGCGTCTAATGTAGTTGCTGATCCGGCACCACCTGCTTGTTGTGCATATCCTACTTTAGGTGTTGCGTATGGTCTAAAGTCATAGCAGTTCAACGGACTATAATCTATACCGTCCTTAGCTGTAAACTTTCTAACCAAATTCTTACTGGTAACGCCAGCGTAACTGTCTACTGTTAAATATCCACCAGCACTTGGTGTTGTTCTAGAAAGAACTTTAACATTTATAGTTAGAGCTGATCTAGCACTAGATATGCTCTCTCCAGACTTCAGCTTAATGTATGATAGATCGTAGAAAGTGTCTTTTTGATTATTTACTAATCTAAACTTACCTGTAACGTCCTTAGGATCATCTCCACCAGTGTTATCTGTGACAGAGATTAACTGTATTGCATTAGGTAGACCAATATTCGCAATTCCTGTGCCCTGATTTAGAGTGGATTTAACAAACACGTCTTGCTCTGCTAACGAATCTTGTGTAGTATTGGTTACTATAGCATCATAGTAGATTATAGAGTTGTCGGCTAAAGCGTTGTTAGTGAACTTGATAGTCACTGTTCCATTGCCGTCTATAGTAGGCGCAAGGGCTGGCTTAAGTATTGCGTTAGATGCTATAGCAAATATATTATCTATCTGAGGAAATTCGTTTGCAGTTGCGGATATAGTGACAACATCATGGCTACCATCACTAGTAGCAGTTGAAGTGATTGTTCGTCTTTCAACCAGATTCACATTCGTGATACTTGTCATACTAGATTTACCAGCATCAAATATTCTTCTAGCTCTATTTGGATCAAAGAACTTAAACCCGCCAGTAGCGATTACAGTCGTGAGACCAGAGGCAGACGCCACTTGTCCTATCTGTGTAGGAAGAAGATTCTCCTTACCTGCAACGGTTACTACGCCGTAAATATATATTCGACCTTTAGCATAAATATCGGCCACGCCGTATACGTTACCTGGCGTGACGTTAGATACGGAGCAAGTCGCAATCGTGCCAGAACCATCTATCAGTCTATACCTAGTTCCGTCAAGATTGAAATTATGCAATACTTGAGCATCAGATGAATCGAACTCTAAATATTGACCATATCCTATGCCAGTGTACTGATTTGTTTTAGTCTGTGTTGTTGTTGTTGGAGAAATAGCAAGCTTTTTAGAAGAAACGTTACCTATCTCTCTTCCGAATACGTAGGCTTTACCTGGAGAAACTACAGCATACGATGTAGATCCAATTTGTTCTAGAGACGTGTCTAGTCCATTTGTAACATAGTTGCCAGATTCTTCATAAGTTCTTCTTGCCAATTCTGTCGTGATAGAATTGAATTCTGTTGTGCTTCGTATTCTAGTTGGCTTACCATCTACATATCGAATAAGAGCGAAGAATTCTGTAGGCTCTGACGCTGTTGGATAAGATACCAATGTCGGCACTAGTTGAAGTCTGTCTGCACCTGGAGCATTCTCGTTGTTAAATCCTGAAGCATTGTCTAATAGGCTAGTATCTGCACTAGAGTTGATTAGATTTTCGCTTACAGTGAAACCGACTGAACTTGTTCCAGGCGTATTAGTGTACTTCGATACAACTATAAACTGGTTGTCTACAAATATGAAGTGACCTTTTTGATATATTACGCCTTCTTCACATGATATGCCAAAAGATTTGCCTGCATGTCCTGCGCCTGTATTAACAGTAACACTCTGTACAGTTTCTCCACTAGAGTTTTTAATGTCTAGAATTTCGCCTTGTATAAACTCTTTCACATCACCGGCGGTCGTAGAATCCAGTGCAGTGTTTCTATAGTTTATAAAGAAAGTCTTCAGATCTGGATCTTGAGTTTGGAAGCCATTCTGACCCTTAACTATCTCGGCTTGTATTCCAGAGGTCTGTCCAGTAACAGTGAAAGTGGTCTTAACGCCAGTCTCGTTGTTTACTATCTCGTCAAACAGAGTGGGATCTGAAAAGCCAGCCTGATCATTTAGCTTGACGTAATTCAAATCATCACGAGCAGTCAAGTTAATGCCGCTAATGATGGTTCCTTCTTTATAGATATTTGATCCAAACCTCTCAACCTGCTTCTGAAGAATAGTCTGAAGTTGAGTTAGCTCTCTAGCCTGTACCGCTTTTGCCGGTTTAAACAATACTCTATTGAATTGCTTAGTCTCGTCAAAATCGTCGTAGTATGGAGAAACCTTTAAATCTGTATTGATGCCCATGGATTACTCTTTCCTTAAAAGTCAAATATGAACTTTATCTTCTCTTTACGAGTCGCAGTTCTTTCTATAGGATCAAAGTCCATGAAGTGAAGAAGCTCTCCACTAAATTCGTTATATGATCCATAAGTTATGGTGTCAGTTGTATTTATACTATCCGTACTGACATTGGCTGCTGTAAGTGTAGACCTAATCTGTATAGGTCCAATCTGTAGCTTGCTCTTGAAGCTACCCTTATAGTCAACTAGACTAACTACAGTGTCGCTCTCAGAGGTAAATGTTGCGCCAACTGTGTTGCCCTCTCCAGTCACTATTGCGCCACCACCTGTTACTGTTACAGTAAAGCCCGTTACGCTAGGTGAGGTGCCTGTGACAGCACTTACTAGATATCTAGTGCCTGACGTGTGTCCCGTGATCGATCCTGTGCCAGTGAACGTACCGTCAACAAGAACTCTATCTCCTACCTTAAGTGTCGCGGCTGCACAAGTAAATTGTCCAGAGGTACCACTAATAGCGACACTATTTAACGTTTCACCTCCTAAGAGGGATTCGTGTATTCTAGCGACAACAGTCTCTTCTCCTGAAGCACCAGTGAGAGTTGATATCGCCTTGGATACCTTGCCTCGTTTGGTAACATTTGATGCTTTCCATGCAGAAGTTCCACTTGAAGTGAACTTACTTCCAAGTGATGGCACAGAGTCTCCAGAATATCCAGCAGTCCATCCTAATGATGTCCAGTCGGCTAGTGTCATAGCCAATGTTGTAGGAAGAACTCCGTCAGCAGAGTTTACGCCAAGATCGGTTATGATATACTCTTCTGAGTCTTGTAAATCCCTAATGTCTACAGGCTGAATGTGTTGTGTGACAAAGTGATTTACAGGATAGCTGGTAGCCTTTGATAGCCCTACGAACGTTAACGATGCTCTATTATCAAAAGAAGTAGGAGTGGAGCTGTTTATAAATGTAGGATTTTTTATAAGTCCAACCTTAGTGTAATAGTTAGAATCTGGCACTGTAGTAGACTCACCGTTAAAGTCTGTGAGTATAGCAAGTCTACTCATGGCCATTTCTGATATGGGATTAAATCCATGGCCGCCAGTAGGCGACACTACTGCCCTTAGAGTAGTGAGTCCAGGAACAGTTATGATTTCAGGATAGATCACCTCGGCACTAGCGAATTTATAGTTTGATCCTCTTTCAGCGAATGCTACCTTAGATAATGTACCTAACGCATCTATGATTCCGTATGCCAAACAAGGAGTTCCTGAAAGATCGCTATTACTAACTTTTATTTTGATAACTAGTTGACACTGTTTGCCTGTAGCTCCTGCGCCCTCAATTGTGTCTGTAGTCTCTAATGCAACACTTATCGTATCGGCTGACGGAGTACTTGATGTGACCACATCATATAATTTTCCGTTAGAAGACCTTAGATACATTCCCTTATACGCATTACCAGCCTGAGCTAGAATTCGACCAGTTTTAGGAGTTATACTAATAACGACATCTCTAAATCTACCATCGGTTCTTGCAACCTCTGATACCAGAGTTACATCTGATCCATTTTCCACACCCGTTGCTTGTCCAAATAAGAACTGGTTAAATTGTGCAGATGGAGTTTGCTCTACTATTATCTGAGAGATTTCTTCTTTAGCGGAAGAGATAACGTCAGTGTTTCCATAAGCTGGATAAGGCAAAGGTAAACTATCAACAGTCTTGTATACCAATGCATCAGAGTCAGATACAGTGAAAAGATATTTCCATACGTATCCGTCACTGCTAGTGATAGAGATATATGTTGTTAAATCTATATTAGAGAACGTAGGCTGAACAGTTGATGCAATGCCGTTATTATTATCTAAACACTTATAGATATAATAATTTCCTTGATCGTCCTTTACCGTCACTATACTATTGGCGACTGCGATATCTTGCTCATCATCATAATCGTCGTATATGGTACCTGTCGTCCAGCTATTCTCGTAGAACATATATCTAACGTCTGCGACATCAACTTTATTTCCAAATACCGCCCGTCTCTGAAAGTCTCGCTTCTCTTTTTGCGTATTGACTATGCCGGCTGTCTTATCAATTGACGATGCCATTATGTAATAGTTTGCTTCTGGTCTAAGAGCATTTAACTGGTCGTCAACGAATCCTCTGATCGCAGTCGTATCATCAGCACCTAATCCTAGACTAGCTGAGGTATTGTAGCTGCCCAAGAGCGTGGTGAAGTTTTCTCCCAAAGAAGCATTGAGATTCTTGAACGAAGTAAACAGCTCGTTCGTGTTCTCAATCCTAAAATTTTCTGTTATTACTTTTGCCATTTTTAATCTCTTATTAGGTAATCGCTACTGTTCTCTGTGCTTTCGTTGTTGGTCCAATTATGTAAGGATAACTAGGACTTCCGTCACCTTTTGTGCTGATAAAGTATGCGTATGTTCCGTTGGGATAATCTGGAGTAACACAATATCTTCCGTTATGCTCGTCTAAAGATCCTAGATTAGCCACATATTCATAGTCTTGTATAAAGGATCCATTACTCTGTTGTGCAAAGCTAAACACTCTACCGGATGACACCTGAGTCTTCAATCTATAAGAGCTTGTCATAGAAACAACAGATCCCTTAACAGTAGGTGTCGCATATCCTTTAGGTCCATATATTGGATAACCATCAAAGGATATACCAACAATCTTAGAGTGCCCATCTGCATGAGTTAGACCAGAAGTATAATATGTCGAGCTGGCTGTGAATACGCTATCCCATCCAGAAGACAAGAACTTACCAGATCTATACGTGTATATATCTGTGCTAGTATCGCTATTATCTATGGGCTTGGCATCACACGGATCTAGGTTAAAGTCTTCGTTTTTATGTACTACGTCCCAGTTGAATCCTAAAGGAGCATTGGCTACTGGGCTACTTCCAAACAAGCCAATGTCTCTAGTAAACGATGGCATTATCAGCACACCATTAGATGTGATGCCTACCGCATGAGAAAGTAAAACGCTTAATGTCTCGGGAGATGACTGTTGCACTCCATAGGTCAGTCCTGTTGGAGTGCCTGTTGTGGTCACAAGTGCAAAGCCTCCTGACGTAGTTAGCGTAAAGCCTGTTACGCTAGGCGAGGTGCCTGTGACTGCACTCACTAGCCCTATGCCAGGAGAATAGTTATTGATCGATCCTGAGCCACCAAATGTGCCGCTAATCGTTACTATGTCGCCTACCTTAAGTGTCGCGGCTGAACAAGTAAATTGTCCAGTGGTACCACTAATAGCAACTCCGGTGAGATTTGTTCCTGGCACATATGATATAGGCGCAGTCACTTCTTGAGGACTATCTACGACACCATTGCCTCCCAGATAGCTTATTGTATACGTTTTACTGACATCGCCAGATATACTTCTACTATCAGAAAACGTTCTGGCTGTACTACCATCATTCACCAAGTTATTTCCAGCTTTAGCCGGAAAGGGATCATGATCTGTAGTAAATATAAGTGTAGACATATTCTTTCCTTAACTCACTGTTTCAATGTATGCTGGAAGTTCGCCAACTATAGGAGCGCCCTCTGACCATATTTTCCATTGGAAATAGGCATTAGGAAACGTCTCGCCGCTGGTGTCAAGTGTTGAAGGATCAAGTATAAAGACCAGAGCGACACTAGTTATATTACTTCTATTTATCTGTGTATTTTTGATGTCTATTGATGCGGACAAAGCTTGTTCGGGATTAGTAGAACTGTAAGCAGGAAGAGTAATTGTAGCAGACCTAGCAGTTGTTATGCCATCAGTCACTTCAATAGCAAATCTGAATCCAGCAGCTTGATCTCTATTACTGATATTAACAGCAAGAGTATCATATCCAATCCAATTATTTCTAGAAGATAGATTGATGTAAACTTTATCTTCAAATACCTCGGTACCCTCGTCTGAATCGTCTTTGAAGCGAGTGGTACCAACCATACTGTTATACTTATTCGATATATCATATGCAGTAAGAACTGGATAAGGTATAAGTACTTCGCTTGCAGACTCATTAGCCGCAGCAGATTTTCTGGTGCTTATAGATGCAGTATCTGTAACGCCAACCTCATACGCAGAATCAAGCTCAACTTTACTCATGAATCTAGTCTTGAGCGTAGAGTTTGGAGAAAGCACGTCTCCAGCTAATAACACATCATCGACAGTTGTCTCAAAAGGATTTTGTCTACTTCCTACAGGAATATACGTTATGCCGGTTGTTGTTCCGGTAGTGGTTGTCGGTGTAGTAGAAGTAAGGATGTCATTCAACCTAATGCCTGTCTGATGAGCACTACCGTTATACACAATAAAACCGCCACTGCTATATAACCTACCGCTCTCAAATGTTAGCCCGTCAGTGTTTCCTGTGGCAGTGACTAGAGACACATCATAAGTTGATACTGTCCATAGGTCGGATGTGGCATTTCTAGCCTCGACTAGAGTGAATCCCGTGACGTTAGAAGCGGTTCCTGTAACAGAGGATACTTTATATATGCCTGCTTCACCTCCCAATGCTCCATTACCTGAAGTTCCGTCAAATGTACCTGTCACACTGATTATTTGGTTTACAATGAGAGTGGTTGCATCACACGTAAATTGTCCAGAGGTACCACTAATAGCAACTCCGCTTAGTACTGCTCCAGTGTAACCTGTTATAGTGCCATTTCCTCCACCAACAGCTAATGCGCCTACAAGGGCATGAGCATATACTGTGCCATCGCCGATAAGGTTAAATGCATCAAAGGTGATGTCTCCAGTAGTGCTTGCTATGGCAACATTTGAGCCATATGAATTTACGCCAGAAGCATTGGGCGCACCCAAGAATACTGGACTAGACTGCGTTTCAAATATGAATGGCTTAACATAGAATGATTCCATACTAGCATCTAACTCGACATCGAAGTTGTTTACTGCACTTACAAGAGAAGAGCTAAAGAGTTTTGTTCCTGCTACGCCTATAGTCTCTTTAATAAGTCCTTCGTATCTATTCTGCTGTACTGAAGAAGATATGTCATACGAGTATTCTTGGTAGTAATCGTTATCGTGTATTCTCTTATTTTTGTCGCTTATGGAAGATGATGATGTCTTCCATGTTCCTTCAGTAGATCCTGTTCCTAGTACTCTCACGTTTGCAGTCGCAACTACGTTTCCGTAAGAAGAGCTTCCTATCTCGTCGCACACAATATTCACTGTCTCGCCGTCAGTGAATCTATAGCCGGTGTTCTCTAATTTAATGTCTTTAATTTGACCAGTACCATAACTAGCTTGACCACTTATAACAGCGTTGCCGCCCATGGGAAGCGAGTTTGCGTCACGAGTACTACCAGTCACATCAACGAGTAATCCATTGAAGTTAATCTGCTTAGAGTCGTCGAAGTCATAAAAGCTTAACTGACGGAAGTAGAAGTCGTTACCTACTCTCTTGACGAACTTAGCCTTTGCTGTATACGCTATCGTATTACCTTCGGATTGAGTGAGAGTAGGCTCACTCGCATAATTACCAGTGCTATTTGATACTATGATCGACGTAATATCGACATTGGCTATATTTTCAACTCTTCTTGCCTGTGTTATCTGGTCGTTAATACTGAATGATAGATTAACAGTACTTGGAAAGTTAAAGATGATATCTTTCTTATTGAACTTTAATATGCTAGAATTTTCTATATTGGAGTATACGTCATTCTCGTAGTCTATGCCACCAGGCACTAATGTAAGCGAGTCGATTGTACCTATAGTGAATGTGATTGGTGTGAATGCGTCACCTAATGTAGTGCCTATATTCTCAGCACCAGATCCACTCATTCCATAGTCATCATCCCCGCCGAAGTTATCGCCTGCATTACCTATAGTACCTGCATTCAATACTACTGACTCAAAGTCCCCAACTTGATCTGTGATTAGTGTCACAGTTTCACGGTTAGTAATCGAAGATAGTGTATAGCTAGATGATACATTGTATGCAGAGGTGGTTAAGAAAGTTACTGTCTTACTCGGATCGTGATTAACAATGAACTGAGACTGTGTACCTGAAGTCAGTGTAACGAAGTCGTCATAGACTCCTTGTTGAGGTAACAGAACTGATTCGATGAATTCTATCTTACTCGCAGTAAGTACTCCTGCGTTGTACGATGATCCTGCTGCATAGAGCATATATTCAGTCAATGCTAAGAAGTCGTCGTTATCTATGTTCGTGTCGGCATCAATGTCACCAATCTTTCTTGCGCTATATACGCCGTCGATTGTAAGTGTGCTCTTATATATCTTACTAACTTCGCTCAATATAGGATCTGATCCAATAACAGCTCTATTCAACTCAGTGAGAAGAATATTATTATCGTTGCCCGTATATGTCTTAGCCAGCTCGACAATTCTATCAGCATTATTCATTGTCTTGATATACAACAAAGGATGTACATAAGCAATGACGACAGCAGAACCTTTCATTCCGCTTGCGACTGCTGTAGCACCAGTAGATGTAGTTACGATATTCGTTCCATAAGCGTTGATTATATCGCCAGTCTTAATCGCTTGAGTATTATCAGACTTGACAATCAATACTTGATTACTGATACCGACATCGTTTGAGGCAGAAGATGTTACGGGATCAGCATAGCCAAATCCACCATCAGTGATCTCGTAGTTTATAGATCCCGTCTCTGCTGTAGACGTAGCAGTAACAAATGCTGATGCATCAATACCAGACTGAGTAGATACGACTTTTACTTTATCGCCTATCTTCTGATCAGGCTGTCTACCCAGACGACTAACAGATATAGAACTCAAGCTGCCTTGAATTAGCTTACCGATCAATGAATCTACAGTAGCTCTTGTTCTTGTAAGACCGTCATCTGATATAAAGCTGCCGGATATGTTTGAGAGATATATAATAGGCGATAGTGCGCCCGAGAAGTTAACGAAGATTATCTCGTCAACAAATGCTGAAGCAAGCGATACATTACCAGTTAGCTTATCGCCTTTCTGTATAGGATAGTTGTCTATCGTATATACAGGCAACATCTCAAGATATGTATCGCCGCCGAATACAGAATCAGACGGCTTTAATATTGCTGTGCTGGGATAGAATACGTCGATATCTTCATCAAAGAATAATCTGAATAGAAGTCTCAGAGACTCTTCAGAACCCTTTCTCTTGTATAAGTCAGAGATATGCTTTATGATGAAGCGAGTATCGACAACAGTATCGATAGGCAAATCAGCAAGATACTTCTTCTTATAGTAAACAAGAAAAGTTGTCAACGTAGTATCGATATCTTTTAGCTTAGGAATATCTCTATCATTCGTCGCATCAAAATGTGTGTAGTATGCTGTAATAAAGTCTACAAGAAAGCTGCCCTCTTCCCGATATATACTAGGAAACTGAGAAGCTATATCTGAGTAGATGTTATCATTTATTGTAAGACTCATATATTAGACTACCAATGGTGTTGCTATTACTGTGACATCTTCTGCTCTAATCGTAATGATACGATCTTTAGGTGGCTTGACATCTTTATTAACACTGCTTACAGTGAACTTGATAGCCTTTCCTACGTAAGAACTCACATTCAAGTTGATTAAGCTTACAGCGCCGGTAGCATAGTTTATAGTGCCGACAGATGATTTAAACACAGTAGGAACATCACTGTTATCTGTAACAAGCATTAAATTGCCAATACCGTCATCTTGTATAATCACGGGCGTGCTATCTACTGTGAACTGCGTAGACTTCAGAGCAGAGACAAACGATGTGAATCCTGTAATAGCATCAAATGCATACGGCTGTACTAGCGCAGTCTCAAACGTGAACGATGGGCTACTTGCTATATCTAGAGCCGGGACATATTCGATAATGGGCTTCGCTATAATGTCACTACTAACAATCGATATATCTAGAGCATCAAGATAGGCTCCAAGCTTAGATTGACGAAGTGTCTTATTGAAGTCATTGAGATTAGTATCTTGAAAAGCAGTAATAGCATTCGCTACTTCTATCTGTAACTGAGCCGCTGATTTATTCGTTGAGTTGTTATCATAAGCTACTGCTACACTAACATCAACATACATAAACTTAGCCGGTAGAAATACTGGCTCAATAGTAAGCGGAGTCTTATCACTTAGATACTCTTTGAAGTTCGTGATCTCGTAATCAGCAGCGCCTTCACCCCCAGTAACATCGACTGAGATGATAACTTTTCCGAATTGTGGGGGATCTACTTCATCACCGCCATATACACTAATCGCTTGAATGTTCGGAAATCTAGCACGAAGCAGAGTTTCATAGTCTCGTTTCGTTACTGCTCTCTCTTGTACTTGCAATGCTTTCGGCGCAAAAGTTCGAATAGAGTCGATA
>Ga0209092_10003079_pt1 | contig 14787 bp, 9 predicted proteins | sample FraStrMetagenome_FD_187446 | JGI IMG/M metagenome (GOLD analysis project Ga0209092, IMG submission 187446) | Marine eukaryotic phytoplankton communities from Arctic Ocean - Fram Strait ARC3M Metagenome (SPAdes) (version 2) | ecosystem: Environmental > Aquatic > Marine > Oceanic | place: Fram...
TGATTCAAAGAGAGCTTCCAATCACCGAACATGTGTATGTCTTGGGTACGAAAGGGTTAATTTGGTGTGGACTTTTGAAGAGTGACACGACCAAAATAACTTTGCAATAAGTATTGTACATGATTTAAGCTTTTGAAAATTTGTGTTTTTGTCAATTATTGAAGAAAAAAAGTGAGATTAGGAGTTATAAATTTGAAAATTTACTTATCGCGATTTTTATAAGTAGACATCAAAATTGTTCGTCAATTGCGGCGGAAAAAAGTGAGATGTGGAGGTACAAATTAGAAAATTTACTTATTGCGTTTTGAATAAATCGACATCGTCATTTGTTCTCCATTGTAGATGGAAAAAGTAAGATGGGGAGGTACAAATTTGAAACTTTACTTATTGCATTTTTAATAAGTAGACAGCAAAACCAAATGTCATCTAAAAATCAGCCAGAGTGTGCTTTTTACAAAAAAAATCGGCCAGAGTGTGCTTTTTCTCTTTTTTTAACCCTTTTCCACCCAGGTGCGTTATTGGTGCGTTATTTGGTCAAATTTCGTATCTTCACTTCCAGAAACTTAATTTTAACCATTCCAAGTACCCCATACTCCTTATCATAATGTTTGGGATGTATCTACAAATTTTTAGTGAATGTAATTCAGTAGAAATTGAGATATTCTCGAATAACCAATAGATTGCTCTACGTAATTTTCTACGAGAAAATTAGGTCAAATAGAAAATGATTTTTGAAAAAGTAAACTACTATCTATGCTCCGGGTCTACTCGTCATATAAAAGTTTTATCTTTGATCTTTGCTGGGAAAGTGTCAAATAAGTGAAAGCTTGCTTCTTTCATGAGGTATAGTGCCACGAAAACACAATATTTTGCCAAAGTTGCGCATTTTTCACACTTTTTCGAACTTTTTCAAATTTCTTTCCAAAACGATCATAAATCATAACACACCGCTTTTTGTGCTCAATCCGATCATAAATAGTGTAAGTGATGAAAGGTATACAAGCCTGTTTTTAAATATGAGTTTGTGAGCAATTGACATTCCTCTTGGCGGTTTTGCATCATCTTCTTCATCATCATCCAATAATTCTTCATTTTCTTGCAAATTTAGGTCGTTTTCAGCATCAATTATAATGGTTTCATCAGTTCCCAGTGCACTGGCTCTATTATTCCAACCCCTTCTCATATCTTTAAGTTTACTATTTTCAATTGATGTGAGTGAGAAAAAGCTATCATCATCAGAAAAGATATCATCTGCTTCCACAATGGCAATTTCCTCAAAATCGGACCCATCTGAGGCTAATGGGTCATCAAATTCTTGGTAGTGAGATTCATCATCCATCACTTTACTCAATGATGAACGAGGGTATGAAATGGTTGTGTATGAAATATGAAGTTATTTTATTGAGTGCAAGTATGTTTTCAGAGAGGTGCACAATGTTGTGTTCTTTCGGCGAGAAGTGTGATCGCCAAAAAAAGTTCGTGTCCCGTGGGTGGAAAAGGGTTAAACCACTCTAGATCAGAGATTGCAATTTTTCAAAAATGTGTCGATCACCGGCACATCCGGGAACAAAAGCCTACTTAACATAATTTCAATAAGTGTAAACGAAGTAAACTGGTACATAAATGTACAGTGTATGTACACGTAGATCTACATACACAATACACAAGGCAGATCCTTCACAAATGCTGCCAAGTCGACATGCAGTTCAAGAGAACGTAAGCAACTATGGTCCCACATTTGGACCAACATTTGGACCCACATTTAGGCGAATGAACCTAAAATCACCAATATTCAACTAATTTTGACAATTCTACGTACCTATACCTCCTTATCATTGTGTTTTAAATGTCTATGTAAATTTAGAATGAATATAATTTGGGAAAAGTTGAGATATTCTGGAAGAACCAAAATAGAGCTCTACGTATGTTCCTACGGGAAATTTAGGCCAAATGGGGAATGATTTTTGGGGTGATAAACTATCTTTGTTGTTAAAGTCGTCTTCTCTAAGAGGTTTATATTTAGTCTTTCTTGGGAAAATGTCAAATAAATGATATCTTGTTTCTATCATGATATATAGAGCCTTGAAAACACCATATTTTGCGCAAAATTCAAAATTGCGCAAATGTGAACTTGAAGAATTTCTTTCCAAAAATCTAAAAAAAAGTCCAAGTGCATTATCGTTTCATATATACGCTCGTAATGTGTCAGATATATTTCTATATTTAAACGTTATAAAATAATCGAACAGGCGAGAAATAGCGCAACAATCAATGATCCTGTTTCAGCTTTAAATATTGATCAAATTGTGAACTATTTTCAGGGTGAAAATCAACCTCCCTATTTATATTTAGACTTGAAAGCCCTCCATTGGCCCCTAAAGTTTGCTAGGAATGAGAAAAAGAAGTAACAATGTATTAGTGCCGTCAGATGTAGATCCGTAAGGAGAGGAAGCCGAGAAATCGCTAGATTTTGATGACATTTCAAAATTTCGCTATTATGTCGCTGTCGCGTCCTACAACCCTCACGTTCAAACAACTAATTCAGTAGTGTGTTATTTAGTTACAGCGAGTATTTTTCTTTTTGAAGAGTGATTAGTTGTTGTGATGAGTGACTGGCAGTCGAATTGGATATGTTGCTTTTTTGTGTGTAAAATCGTGAACAAATATGTAAAAAAAGGGTTTCGGGAGGAAAGGGTTTCATCCATTGTCTAATCCTAATTTGTCAAAGTAGGAGCATATCGTTTCCGAGTTCATCTGTGTTCAGCGAATGCATGTCGTAATTTGAGATGAACTTCAAATTGACGAGGAAACAAGCAGACAATCAGTATATCAACAAACAATTGAACAAATTAAAGATATTATTGTTTCGTATATTGTTATTGGTTACAACGGCAAACGATGGCTTATTCTCAGTCGAACTTTACCTCGACTAGTAACGAGGAAAATGCCATACACCCAGCTCGTTGATTACTTTCGTTAAAAAGAGGAACACTGCGAAACCCCTGCCTCACTGCCCTAAACGGCATCGACGCCGAAGCAATAAAAGAGTCCGTTTTCTTGTCCCAAACTGAAAATATCATCATTGCAAGACTAGGACAGTCTAACGTAAACATCGCAGGTATCTCCTCATTCCATACAGGGCTTAGACTGTTTCCTTTGACAACACTAGTCTGGCATGTCGATATTTTGCCTGTCTGGCCATCGCAAACTGCAATGTTGACGTAGGGATGAATTGGTGCATCTTTACTATTTTTATGTCTTTGAAGATTGTACCCTGCGAGCACACGAATTCTTATGTTCCGAGCATTTTCAACAGGCAATGTCTCGAACTTTTTTGGATTTGTTAATCTACCATTTTTTAGTACGTAGCCACACGATCCATTTTCACGAAACCTACCCTCATTAAGCATAAGTTCGGCATCACAGATTCGAGAATTCATAGCTACAAGTTGGCACCCCATTGACCAAGCAACCACTGGATTTATATTCGAAACGCCGTCACGTTCATTGCTCGGAAAGACACGGGATATGTTTTTGCTGGTAAATTTAATTAAAGAGACCCGATCGCTTTGGACTCTTTGCGCAATAATAGAAATATTTGAATCGTTAACGGACAGAAGTTCTGTTGGTGGAAGACTTAAAGAACTCGACCAGCTTCCTAGGGGGAAACTTGAAAGAAGAGTAATCTTTGTCAGTGAAGGCGATATTGCTAAACTTGATTCTTCTGCTCGTCGTCTCTGTGAAGATTTCTCACGTCTTTTTGCGGCATATTCACTTTCCTCTTTAATTGCATCGGCAGCTTTATTTTCTGCGTCTTCAACCATAACCTTCGTTCTAACAGCTTTTAACGTTGCAGTAATTGCGTCATCAACTATTCCATTCGTTCTTGTTTCTGCTTCTTCAACAGCTGCACGTGCATATAATTCTGCTGATGTGGTCAAGGTATCCTGTGCCTTGACCAATTTGTCCTGGGCACACTTACGCTCCTCTTCTGCCGCGTCAAAAACGTTTTGTTTTGAAGCAAGCTCCTCTTCTTTGGCCATAACATGAGACATTCGTTCTGTAGCCGACATTCTTGCTAGTAGAGCAGCTTCTGTTAATTCTTCGGCTTTTTCCACACATTTTTTCGCTAATCTTTCTGATTCTTCGCTAGCAAGAACAGCTTGATTGTACTGTTCCTCAGCACTTCGGAGTTGTTGCTCGGTCTGTTCAAGTGACATACCTGCTTTATCATTAGCAGTTTGCCTCAAGTCAGCTGCAGCACGTTCATCTTCAGCATTCTCCGCAAGCCTATCAGCAATTAAAGCGCTATGCTCGGCATGCTTTCTAGCATCGGCAGCACGATCAGCCTGTACTTTTGCACGATGCAATGCTTCGTCATAAGCACTTTGTGCGTGACGTCTTATCATCTCTGCGGCAGCATTCTCTGCGGAAGTTTCCTTAACCTTTTGAGCAGCAACTTTCCTTTCGTCAGCAAGTTCGGCCTTTTTTCTCGGTGTCATATTTGCATCTAGAACGGCAGATATACTAAGAGAATCTTCGATGGAATTTAGGGCATCTTCAGCATCGTTCATTCTTTCACGTGCTGCCGACGATTCAACACTTGTATCGTTGCACGCTATTTTCAAAAGATTTGCTTCGTGCATAAATGTTTCTTCTTTTGCGGTTTCCCGGTCGGCACGTTGGCGATCTAGTAGTGCAGTGTTAAGGGCACGCTCAGCTCTTGCTTCCGCTTCTGTGGCACGGGCCTGGCTAATCTTTTTTTCTGTGAGCGCCGTAATCGAGAACGACTCTGTACTTGCTGCTGCTGACTTGCATTTTTCCAAATACTCTGCCACCTGCTCAATTCTCTTTTTTGACGTGTCTAAATGCTCTCTATGCTGCCTTGCTACCGCAGCTGCTTTCTTCGCGTGGTTTTGAGCCTCCTCGTTAACTCTATCTGCTTCGTCAGCTTGAAGGCGCGCGTTTTGTACTTCTTCTTTCGAAACTTTCAAATCATCAGCAGCATCGTCGGCGATTTCAGATTTCCTCTGATATACTTCTCTTGCCTCAGAAACTCTCTCTTTACACTCCATGATCGCTACATCCCCAAAATTATTGATCTCGATTCCTTGGTCATATTGCTTTTTCGACAAATCTTTTTGATGCAAACCATCAACGGAAGTTGGGGACGAAGATGCTGTTCTCGTTTTGCCTCGAAGCGCGCTCTTTATTTCTTCCTCTGACATATCAGTGAAGGCTTCCAAAGTATAACCTAATTTCGAGAGAATATCATTCGCAAGAGCAGACATATGGCTTGCTTCTACTGATAAATCTAATGCCTTCTCTTGTGCACGTCTGGACTCGCAACGAAGATTATCTCTTACACTGTCAACGGAGATGAAGGAATTATCGGCGTTTTCCCCATCCCAATTCTCACCAGCACCTATCGATTGACTCAAGTTTAATTCCTCGGGAGGTAGATCAACATTAGTTTCGTCAAAATCGTTTACAGGTACAAGTACGATCTGATCAATCAACTTTGATGGTCTTCTCGCTTTCAACACGATTTTTCCTTGGAGACTGTAGCAAGAAAATCGTGGATTGTTATTTCACATAGCGTTGCGAAGTATTCAAAATACATAGGTATTTACCTTTCTGGAGAGGGCAAAACATTGTCAAAGCTTTCCGGCACGAACAGTATATCGTTTAAAATAGAATTCATATGGTATGTAAGCCGTGCTTGATAAGGTAGGGAGCAGTGATTCTCCATGGAAAGAATGATGGGGTACGTCTGAGGATTCGAGATAACAAAAGAACGAATCACCTTAAGCACATCAGACAACAGCAGTTTTGATGTAGAATATGAGCTGTTTGAAAGTAAGCAGCATAATTAGATCAATATATACAAATCATTAGCCAATAGTCGAACGCAAATAAACACTTACTCTTTGCAAACAAAAGGTTCCCGATCCAGCGACGTTTTCACAGCACCTCCGTCAACCACTCCATCCCACACATCAACTTCTAAGCAACGACAACCTCTATAAAGGGCATCAGTAAACAATTCCAACTTAGCTGTGTTGTCATCTGACAAATATGTTCTTCGACTCGTGTTGACATAATAGCAATTTAGTGGTTGCGACATGTCATATCGACCGTGAATTCCTCGGACAGGATCGAAGACATCATTGACGTCACTGAAGACAATCGCTTGAAAAGTGTTCTTATCAATACAGTCTTTGGAAACGTGCAATTTATCTCCATTTAGATGACAGTTATCGACGTGGGAATATCGCTCAAAGATATCGTACACATAATCTATTGTCCATTTACTCTCCTTCTGAACATTTGTCATAAACTTCAAAAACTGTTGAGCCGAAAGTTCTAATGGGATATTGTTGTCAGCTGCACAGCCGCACGCAATTTTCCATATCACATCGATTGGGTGTTCAATTCTACTGTTGTTTTGTTGTTGACGAATCTGTCTGTAGAGATTCACAGCGACGTTGAATGACACTATGGAATCTTCGTCATTTGTTACACTCGACTGAACCATCGATGTGTACAAATGTACTAAATTCGATTGCTTTAATATTAACGAGGATACAGCACCCTTCAAAGCTGTCGAAAATCCCTTTACCAAATCCGTAATCTTTACTTTGACAGAACTAGGATCCACCTCGAGAAAGTTTTCGTAAAGATACTCAACAAAACGGGCATCTGAATGAATCGTTGACTTATAGCGCTTATAATCGAGCAGTAACGAGTTCAAAGCACTGAAGAGTAAATCGAACAGTTGATCATCTGGTACAACTAGATCGAGATACTTTAGCTCTCCAAATTGAATGTATGCAATAGAAATGCTTTGTTCCTCCGCTTCAGTGTGCATCGCATAAATCTTTTGGCTTTCAATTGGATTCTTTGAACTAATAGCTTTATCAAGATGAGTCGAGGTAATGTGAGCGTGAGTTTGAAGACGTGGCGAATAGCTTCCTTTTGAAATAAAATCAATCTGCGAAACGAAAATCTTCTTCGGATTTGAAGAGCCACCTTTCAGGCGTTGGAGCTTACTCTTCTTTCCGTAGGTAAGACTTAAAACTCGTTTTGACTTAGACATGGATATGGTCCGAGGCGATCTTTTCCCATCCTGATGTCAAGCAGATGCTAAGCATGAGACGAATAGTTATAATATCTGAATCATATGTACACACAAATATAAAAAAATGATGTCAAAAATGATGTCATTTGGGCATTTGTACCTTCGTAATTTTGAAAACTTCCAAGCCTGGATTAATCAGCCGAGACTGAGGCTTATAAATTGAGGAAGGGTTGATGTTCGGTATGCCCAGAAGGGCCGTTTGACCTCGAAATGCACTTGTCATTGCAGTTGGTTGTTCGGGACTAAATGCTGAAAAAGTGTTTGTATTCAGAGATGAAAGTTTTTTTTTCGTTACTCGTCACCGGTTCTACCGTACACTTGTATGTTTTCTACCAATCTCACTTTTCTGTACAAGAGAGAGAGAAAAATAATGTTTAACGGAAAGAATAAGGGTAATTTTGGAAACACATTCGAGAATTCAATAAATAAAATGACAGATATCTTCTATAAGTTCCTTAAATAGCTACCTGCTCGTTGTACGCACTTAAGTACAATGTATACACACGTTAGCCCAATGATGGCCAACTCTTTTATTTGAATAGGGAGAGAACGTTATGATGATACGAGTATATGTTATATATATTTTTGTCCTAAGTCCTACTGCCGCAACCCCTTGGCCCCTTGTTTACCAAGGTTGTGATTTATGCCACCGGGCGAATTTGTTCGGCTGGAGCGTGTAGCGTGTCTATGTGTGCGGACGACGCGGATCCGTAGTACATGTACGTAGATCTAGAGATGTCAAGAGATTTTTGGATGTCGTGCAGGTTTTCGCCGTGCATATTGTTTCAAATACTATCGGTTCCAGAAAATGATAAGCAATTTCTAGCGAGATAGTAAATTTGAAAGCGACAGCAGACTTCTTTCGGATGTTGCCGTGTGATACATAGCTGGGAAAAGTCCAGTATGTATATTTACAAATAGCAAATCAATTTGAGCTTTCTCTTTAAAATTTCGCTTACGTACATTCAGAATTTCGCTTTAATTTCTTCGCTGTCGTGTACTACGATCCTCATGTGTGAACCATTAATTCAGGAGCGTGTGATTTAGTTATGGTGTATATTATTACTTTTGAGGAGGGATTAGTTGTTGTGTTAAGTGGCCGGCATTCAAATTGGTTGTGTTGTTTTTTGTATGAAATCGTCAAAAAAAGAAAAGGTTTGGGTTGTTATGTATTCGCATGGTCGAAAAATTAGCTAAACTGCTACGTCAAACGGTTAACTTTTTAGCCAATGAGGAAAGCGTGACAGACGCAGACAGTAACGTTTGCCCGCTTAAGCAACCTCCCTCTCCCTCTGGTCGAATAACTTAGAAATTCGCAAAATAAATGACAACTTATCAAAATATTCTGTTACCGTTCATCCAATTTCAAATTCTCGTAACTAAAAACCATACACATGTACATATATGCACAAATGTACTCCGGAAGTATTTAATATACATGATACCGGTACTTAAGTATGACATAACGACGTCATACGACTACATGACATTTACATGCAACCAAAATAGAAATTCAATTCCTTTCGTACATGTAGCTTTGTCGAGAAACTAATTGCATATTTCACCATCGGACGAACAATGGACGGGGTCATAACAACACCCGAACGAACAAACCAGGATACGCATTCTCCTTCACCACTTAATTCCAGCCCATGGACATCCAAACGAGTCGATGACGTATTAAGATCGTATGGTCTTCTTCGTTTTAATGATGATAATTATTCGAGTGCTGCTGTAAACAAACTTTCTTCTTCGTTTGAGAATACGAGGAGTCACCCGCCTGCAAGGAATTCGAAGGACGAGGATGAGGACGATATATGCCATGACAGTGACAGTCGTGGTCAAGTCTCTTCTCCACCGTCTTCTGCGACTGCTAGGCGATTGTCTGGTCGAAATGCGAATTATCGTGAGTTAACGGTTGATTTACGAGATGAATTTAAATTACATCAGACCGTGAAGAGTTATGAACATATACATGGAACGCCTGATGCTGCTGTTGCTGTGGTACGTGATCTAAATCAAAAAAGTTATGTAAGTAAAGTAAATGGAGTTGGTTCGTCGCTGTTTGTCTGTGCGAGTGAGCAGGCGCCGTCAATCAAGCGAGCACAGATTTCACCACTGTCAAATTCGACTGTAGGCGGAGGTTGCTCTGTGTCGGCGAGTAGTACGACGGATACTTTTACAGTTACAACTTCGAATAGTGGATCCTATTTTCGAGGAGGAGGTGTTGGGGATGGAGTTGGTAGTAGAGGGGAACGAAGTGTCGGTAGTGGTACAAAGAAAGAAGAAATTAATGATATGTTTCAAGCGGTGCGTAATTGGCAAAAATCTGCCACAAAAGTGCCGTCTTCGGCCATGAAGAAATCGTCACGGTGGTCTACATCTACGTCTTCGGATGTGAAGAATAGAAAGAGCAAAGCTACGATATCACCTTATGCAGCCACCTATATGGGAGTATTTAAGGACAGGAATGATGATAAAGATAATAATGGGTCTGACGAATATGGAAACGAACAAAGTACATCAAACTCCAATGTTTCCCAATCAATGATGATGAATGAAGTCCGTTCTTTAACATCAACAATCAATTGTGATGATACTTCGCAAAGAAGGCGGAAGGAGACTAATAATGATGATGAATTGAGAGCTTACATTTTTACTACCGATGATTATGACAATGAAAATAGATCGAGTGTCGAGTCGATTTTATATGGTGATGAAAGCAGTGAAGGTAGGTCAATATCATTTCAGGGACCACTTGTCGTTGATGGTAAAGGTAACGATCGAAAAATTGAAAATAAGCAAAATGACAAGGATTCCGAACGTTTTCGTACTTCTAATGATTGCACTGTGAATATCATTCGAAATCTTGAGCACAAGCTTAAGCTTCAACGAGAAGCCAATCAAACTCTTTCTCATACGTACGATTTGCTTAAAAAGGACTATCTCAGAGTTTTGGAACGCGTTCGGCATTTGGAAGAGAAGAATGACATGCTTACTCGTAATCTTGTGCATCACGATCAAGTAAATTGAAAAGGCGAAGATACACTTTTATTTACGCTTTCTTAGTCTTGTACCGAACAGACATCATATGAGATAAATTTACGAAATTAATCGCTTTGTTCATGTATCTAAAATATTGTTTGAGTTTAAAAGAAACCAAATAGGCCTAAATTTCAACTTTCATTGTCCTACTACCGGTAGTAGTCTCCTTCGTACACACTAACGTTAGAGGAATGATACGTATATATTGACCCACATCATACTATGCAAGGATGAGCATACAATCACTATTAGGAACATCCAAACGAAGATATGTTTTGATACGACTCATTTATAACATTATTGTTATTCGAAATACGCACGGATGCGTCACAAAGGCAAATTTATTCATTCATATCACAAGATAATACATAAATTACGTTCCCCATTCAAAGAAATACGCGACGGTCAACACAATTCAATTACAATTATTTATAGAAGGATCTCGATCAGCACCTGCAACGTGTGTGCTCTAGTTGATCCCAACCTTGGACTGCCATTTTTTCATCCAAGAATTTCTCCGAGATTCCTCATGAATATTCCTTCGACGAAGATTGGAATACAAGGTCAGGATAAATCAGAATACGCGTTGAAAGATCTTATCGATTTCCGAGAAAGAATTGAACCTTTTGATTTTCCTACTTTTCGTTACCTTTTCGTTGAAACACCACTTTGTAAATATCACGTAATTTACTACTAATACCATCGTCCTTTCTGAATAGGAATCCCATCCTCGGTCACAAAATCATAATTCTGGAGCGATGGTACCTAATACATCATTTTGTCTTTCGTTCCTCGCACTCGCACGCATTGTCATTACAAAAATCGAAAAGGCATCCAAATGTAATTTATACCTGGTACAAGAGTAGAAGTTAATAAAATAAAAGCATACCGGTACAGATTTAAAAAAAAAATGAAATGCGCGAGTTTACAAAATCAAGAAAGATACGCCGAAACAGCTGTCGTACATCGTACACAGCAATAAATGCATGTGTGTCGTGGGTGTGTCGTGTGCCAAGTTGCTGTTGATCATCTCATCTTCATCTTCGATGTTCGATGCTCTACATGTATTTGAAACCGAAGATTGTTGAAGATACACCGAAACAGCTGCACAGCTCGCCTTCTCATTTCTTCAATAACGGATATCCGACATATATCCAAACACACGATATTCCAACCATATCCATATCTTTTCATCGATATTCATCCATCATGGTAGCAGTAACCAACAACACCACAGTCGTCGACCAGTCCCCCGATTCTGAGTGGCCAGAAGCATGGTACATGGTAGACGAAGTAACGAATCAAAAGTTACCCAACAAATTCGAACCGAATCGTCCAGCGGATGCAGCATTGCTGCGTAGACTCGGTACTCAGTTCTGGAAACTCCCACCGGATGAGTTCGAGTATCCCGTAAAGTGTGTCCCATGGGATCCGAAGGAGTCTCCTGATCCGAAGCTTGCGGCCATTCGTGACCAGAGGGGTTTTAACTATGCGGATATATTGACGATACATCCGGATCATTTGCCAGGGTACGAGGATAAAGTGAAGAGTTTCTTTGAGGAGCATATTCATGATGCGGAGGAGATTCGGTATATTATTAAGGGTTCGGGGTACTTTGATGTGCGTGATTTGGAGGATAAGTGGGTTAGGATTCATATTAAAAAGGTGCGATGTGGTTAAGGAATGTTGGGAAGTGAATGTTTTGGATGTGAATATGTATTTAATAATTGTCTTCTTTTTGTTGTTGTTGCGTGATAGGGTGATCTGATGACGTTACCGGAAGGAATTTATCATCGTTTCACGTGTGATGAAACTGATTACATTCATGCAATGAGACTCTTCATCGGACAACCTGTTTGGACCCCGTTTAACCGACCACAGGAAGAGCATCCTTCGAGAAAGAAGTTTGTTTCTGATGTTGTGGAAGCGGAAGATGGATCGACGACTTTAGTAGGTTATGAAAAAGCAGGAACAGGTTGCAAGAAACCTAAAATTGTAGAGGAATAAATGAGGGTATGATTAGTATTTGATGAATGGCCTATTTTCACCACATCAGCATTGCATCATGTTTCGTTAACGCAAGAATGCGGAGTTATATCAAGTGTATAAATACTTTATCCAAGAAAGAATTATAACCAATGGTTACTATTTATAAAGTAGTGGTTGAGACAAATCATCGTCTTGCGATGGTTTTTCTCCAATGATTTTTATGCATAATCATGTGTAAGGTTATGTAGTATATTTCGTTGAATTTTAAAATTAGTCAACATACATGTTTATTCGACTGTACCGACGCTGTGATTCTGCTCGTCATCTTCACCTGTTCTCAAGACACCCCTAGAGTTGAAAATCTGAAGGGATAGGGTCGAAGCAATACTTATCTGAAACCGGAATGTTCTCTGGAATAAGTAAATAGATGAATTCCGATCAGTATCATCGCATACGTCATTGCAGCGAAGTAGCGTCGAATTGATTCTAAATCACCGACCATCACGTTCTGCATTTTTCCCTCGTATGCAGTAGATTTTTTCAGGTCACTGCTCATTTACCAGAGTTACAATTGAAATGAAAGTGTCAGGATTTAAGTCGAGCAACATTTTCCAATAGAAAGTTTCATGTATATTCAACAAGCTATCGGTATTGATATAATAGATTTCGAATTTGAAAAACTTAGGTTTTTACATCATTCTATTTAATTTTCCCCTTCTTAAGAGGTATAGCAGCTATATACATACGTAGCCTTTTTATTGCATAAAAGCTTCTATTCACAGGCTTGTAGCTTTAAACATGCTCGTAACAAAAAACAATTTGAAAACCGCAATAAAAATATCATCATCTTTTCAAAATTCACCAAAAGCAAACTTGGTATTCATCGATCTCGATAAACGACTCAAGAACGTCAATCAAGCGATAACTGAAAGACGGCATGATCAGGCGACCCAACTGGAGATTGCATATTTCCTTCATAGTCGTGAACATGCTTTGACGGAGGGGAAAAGTTGACGGCGTTCTTGAATGAAAGCTGACCATTGTTTGTTTCATTTCGTCTCAAGGGATCTGTATGAAGACCGACTGTCGAGGGACGAGCATGAGTAAGGATTTGTGCGTTTCTTGCTGAAGTAATACGGTCGTACATTCTCCATGTCGCTCGAGTATATAATGACTCACGCGCTTTTTTCTCTTCATGTTCCCATTCTTCTTTGATTCTAGCCTCACTTGGAGGGCATGCAACCGCAACAGAAGTAATTGGAGATTCATGCAAGCAAAGCTCGGAATAAATATTTTTTCTTTCATTCGCGAACACATGACGAAAGTCGCTTTCATTGGGCCCATGGACATACTGAAGAGACTTTAATTCATTCAATCCCGAATGAGATCGTTTTACTTTTGGTAAAGTACCCCGATAACCGTTTGATATCGGCTCGGAAACTTTGCATACGTAATCTTGACCTACATTTTCTCTAGGAAGATAACCTAGTACCTTACGGGTATCCGGTCCATAATCTATATGAAGCATGGAACGATCATGAACCTCTCCACCACCACCATCACTACAACCTATCTGATGATATTGATCTCGACTCAAACCCTCTAATCCAACGAAATTCTTCAAGTTCTTGACTATAACCGAATCATCCACCGACTCCTCCTCATATTTTTCTTTATCTTTCTTTTCCTCTTCCTCAACTCCAACAACGGGCATAACACGACGACGACGATATGAATGCTGTCGAGTATGAATACAACCGACATCATCATCATCATTTACATCCTCTGCAGTCGACGATTCTTTCTCTGCAGCAACCGACCCTCTACTGGAAGTAGACAACGATGAGGTATTACTATATTCCATACCCGGAAGCCAAGAAACATTCTGCTGCTGCTGCTTATTCGTTACAACCCATCTAGCAAAGCAATCCGGTTCCTCAACTTCCTCTGACGATCCATCTCCTCTTCCATCTTCCGTTAATACACTGCGACAATCAAAATTACCATCCTCCCCTCTGTCTGTGTTATTATTGTAATCATACCCAGTAATTCCTAGACCTGACCATAACCCTCGTCCAGTAGAAGAATGATTAGTAACGTTATCTCCACCACCACCACATTTGTACGACGGTCTTCTTGCAGCAGATGAAGTTCGTTGCAATGCTTTGTTCGCCGCCACCGACGATGATGATGCGGACGAGGAGTAAGTGGATGTGGATGTTTTCGACAATAGAGAACCCATACGTCACCAGTACTTTCAATATATGAGGATTCTCCTTTTGAAAATGATTATTAATGCATAAACTGGAGTTAGAACTTCTATCCTTTCCGCGTTGGTTTGTTTGATTTTCTGTCTTTGTCCTCTCCCAATAGGGACTCGTACGTGAGAGAGTGAGAGTGGAAGAGTGGAAGAGTGAAAGAGTGGAAGAGAGAGAGATTTGACTCTCTTTTGTGACTTGATGGGATTTGATTTGATGGGACGGGATACACATGCACAATCACATCTCTCCACGCATCATTTCTGCCATCTCCGGTCGTTGTTGGTTGTTGGTTGTTGGTTGTTGGTTGTTGGTTGTTGGTTGTTGGTTGTTGGTTGTTGGTTGTTGGTTGGT
>Ga0209092_10003080_pt1 | contig 14786 bp, 20 predicted proteins | sample FraStrMetagenome_FD_187446 | JGI IMG/M metagenome (GOLD analysis project Ga0209092, IMG submission 187446) | Marine eukaryotic phytoplankton communities from Arctic Ocean - Fram Strait ARC3M Metagenome (SPAdes) (version 2) | ecosystem: Environmental > Aquatic > Marine > Oceanic | place: Fram...
ATAGCATTTTATCAAACGGAAACAACACAAAATTATTCAAATTTACTTTCAGACGATAACACTGTTGAACCTAATGTAGTAAGTTCACGGTTAACTTTATTAGAAAGTATTGATAATTTAAGTTATAGGACAATAAGTTTTGGGTTTCCACTTTTAACTATTGGTATTATAGCTGGAGCGGTATGGGCAAATGAAGCTTGGGGTTCATATTGGAGTTGGGATCCTAAAGAGACTTGGGCTTTAATAACGTGGCTAGTATTTGCTTCGTATTTACACGCTCGTATCACAAAATCTTGGCAAGGTGAAAAACCTGCTTTAGTGGCTTCCGTTGGTTTTGTGGTTGTATGGATTTGCTACCTTGGAGTTAATTTTCTTGGTAAAGGTTTACATACTTATGGTCAAATATTATAACGTATTAACTATGTTTATTAAGTTTGGATTTTGCAGCTCTAAATATTAAAAACTGTCACTTTTTTTATAAACAATATTGTGATAATTCAAAAATAAATTAGAAAAAAAGGTAAAACCCATTATATAATCTTATACAAGTTATTCGTTACTAAAAAGTAAACAATTTTATATTCACCCTTCATAAGTTGATTAACTTAACGAAGAAAATATTTTTACTTCTTAATCAGAAGTAGAAGTAATTGATTTTAAGTATAGTAGGAGAAAGAATCGTGTCAGGTGGTTCAACAGGAGAAAGACCTTTTTCAGATATTATCACAAGTATTCGTTATTGGATTATCCATAGCATTACAATCCCTGCATTATTTGTTGCAGGATTCCTTTTTATTAGTACAGGTTTAGCGTATGATGTTTTTGGTACGCCAAGACCAAATGAATATTTTACACAAGATCGTCAACAGATTCCATTAGTAAATGATCGTTTCAGTGCTAAGCAGGAACTAGAAGATTTAACGAAAGGCTTATAAAAATAGAAAACATGTAAGAGGTATAAATGATCAATACAAATCAACCAATAGCATATCCTATTTTCACTTTTCGTTGGCTTACAATACATGCATTAGCAGTACCAACAGTATTCTTTCTTGGTGCTATTACATCAATGCAATTTATTCAACGATAGGAGATATTTATAGATGAGTGCACCGAATCCTAATAAGCAACCGGTAGAGTTAAATCGAACTTCATTATTTTGGGGTTTACTTTTAATTTTTGTTTTAGCTGTATTATTCTCGAGTTATTTCTTTAACTAAGTCGAATAGACAAGTAGAAGTAATTTCATTATTAAAATAATAGTTTAAGGAGATTGTAAAATGAGTGATGCTGGACGAGTACCACTTTGGATGGTAGCCACAATTGGTGGTCTTGCTGCTGGTGGTTTATTAGTTTTGTTTTTCTTTGGCGCGTATTCGGGCTTAGGATCTTCATTATAAGCCATAGTTGTCTTAAAAATAATGATTACAAAAAAAGAATGCATAGAGTTAATTCTATGTATTCTTTTTTTTACTTTGTAGCCTATTGTATTACCCCCAGGGGAATTCGAATCCCCGTTACCTCCGTGAAAGGGAGATGTCCTAGGCCTCTAGACGATGGGGGCTTTTTACTTATGTTAAGAGTTTACTACACGACCAATACAGTTGTCAACACCTGTTTTATAGAGGTAGAATTGTAATTATTTAATACTAGCAGATTATAATTCTTACTCTTTTATTATAAGTTAATCCTCTTCTAACCATGGTAAGGCTAGATCTTTATCAAAAGATGAAGAAATTAAGAACATATCTAAAATTTCACGTTTAAAAGTTTTAATTGAGCTGGCATAGTATCGTTTAGGATTAACTATTATTGATAACGTTCGACTAATTGTTATATCTTTAATTTTAGCCCAGTGAATCATATTAAGTTCTAGCTCTTTAGAAATTGCTGAAACTGAAACAAATGCAGCACCTAAACCTGATTGAACGGCATTTTTGATAGCTTCCATTGAATTCAATTCCATCTCAATTTTAAATTGGCGACTATCAATTCCGTTCTCGATTAAAGTATTTTCAATAACGCTTCGAATTGTTGATTGCGTGTTTAGTGCAATAAATTTTAAACGATATAAGTCTTCTTTTTGGATGTATTTTAATGATGCGAAGGGATGAGATGTTGGTAAGATAAGTGCAAGTTCATCTTCAGCATACGAAGTAATATCAAGTGTTGGTCGGAGATTTTTTGGAATTTCACCTCCAACAATAGCTAGATCAATTTGTCCTTTTGCTACACCCCAAGATATTCGACGAGTTGAATGGACTTGTAATTCAATTGCGATTTGGGGATATTTATGACGAAAAATACCAATTAATCGGGGCATCAAATAAGTTCCTGTTGTCTGGCTAGCACCAATAATTAATATACCAGATTGTAATGTTTGTATTTCTTCTAACCCACGACATGTTTCTTCACATAAATTAAGTATACGGTCAGCATATTTTAATAGTAATTGTCCTGCCTCAGTTAAACGGGCTTGTCTTTTATCGCGATAAAAAATTGGTGTATTGAGTTGTCGTTCTAGGTTTTGAATTTGAAGGCTAACAGCTGGTTGTGAAATATATAATTTTTCGGCAGCTTTTTTAAAGCTTCCTTCAATTGTAATTGTTTGTAAAATTTTTAATTGATCAAGTGTAAATGGTAAATTTGACATTAATAATTTTATTTTGAATTTTCGAAAAAAATACCAAGTATAAACGTGACTGCTTTCGATAGTATGATAAACGTTGTATAATATTAATTAGATTTATTATCTAATTGAGGTTTTATTTTACATGGATACAAGACTTGCAATCGTTTTACTTCCGTTCTTAACAGCAGTTTCATGGGCGCTATTTAATATAGGCCGTTTAGCGTTACAGCAATTAAAAAGAATGGCTTAATTTTGCATTAATTAAAATGTAATGTTTGTAGAGAAACTAAATTTTTAGTTTCTTTACAAACTTTTTAACTTTAATTTTTTTATTGCATATCTTTTTGATTTTTACGATTTAGAAAATTACCGATCATTGTTTTGACCGGATTTGTCTTAGTTAGATCTATTAAATCAATTTCTTGTCCTTCTAATCGACATGCAGTATTTTCAAAAGCTACACCTGGAAATGACAGTTTATCTTCTAAAACAAGTGGCTCACCACGATTTGAGGCAATAATTACTTGTTCACTATCAGGTATGATTCCTAAAACTGGAATACCCAAAATATTTTGAACATCTGTTATTGACATCATCTCATCACTTTTAATCATTTTCGGTCTTATACGATTGATTATCAGTTTATTATTTTTGATACCTTGTGCAATTAAAAGTCCTATTACTTTATCAGCATCTCGAATTGAAGGTACTTCTGGTGTAACTACAATCAAAGCTTCATTTGCTGGTTCGATAGCTGTTTGGAAGCCTTGGTCAATTCCGGCTGGACTATCGATTAAAATAAAGTCATATTTATCATTAACTAAACCAATTAGTTCTTTTATTTGTGACTTTGTGAACGGGGTTTTAGACTGACTTGAACATAATGGAAAAAATGTTAATTTAGGTTGTCTTTTATCTTGTATTAGGGCTTGGTCTAGTCGACATGTCTTATTTAATACTTCAAACCCAGTGTAAATTACACGATTTTCAAGACCTAGTAATAGATCAAGATTACGTAATCCTACATCAGCATCAACTAACAGTGTCTTATGCCCTAAACGTGCTAAGGCCATTCCCAAGTTGGACGTTGTAGTCGTTTTACCTACACCTCCTTTTCCCGAAGTAATAACTATAACACGGGCCATAATATTATTGTTTTCAGGTAATTAATTAATAATTAAAAAGGTTAATATTAGATAGATTATATCATTAGATGAATTATTATCTTTTTGGATAAATTAGTTTTTAAAGTTAATTTCGTTTATACTTTTTATTAGTAAGTTCTTAATGTTACGTATTAAATTAAGTATCTTTTTTAATTGAGTATTAAGGACATAAGTCATTTGTTGAGTCGTTAGATTTATTCTCATTGAATGATTAATAAAAATTTAATTATTTGTTTAAAAGTTTATTAGCATGGTTGATAGTGTTGTTAAAGCAAAGGTAGAACGTCCTGTTTTTCCTTTTACGGCTATAATTGGTCAAGAAGAAATGAAACTTTCGTTGATTTTAAATGTAATTGATCCACGAATCGGTGGTGTGATGATTATGGGTGATCGGGGAACTGGAAAATCAACAACCATTCGCGCAGTTGCTGATTTACTTCCCGAAATTGAAGTTGTTGCTGGAGACGCATTTAATTCATCATTAACTGACTTTGAATTAATGAGTGAAGATGTTAAGTCAGTTGTGTTAGATAATGGGCAATTAGAATCAGATTATAAGAAGGTTCCAATGATTGACTTACCATTAGGTGCAACAGAAGATCGTGTATGTGGAACAATTGATATTGAAAAAGCTCTTACAGAAGGGATTAAAGCTTTTGAACCTGGTTTATTAGCTAAAGCTAATCGTGGTATTCTATATGTTGATGAAGTAAATTTATTAGACGATCATTTAGTTGATATTTTATTAGATTCAGCCGCTTCTGGATGGAACACTGTTGAACGTGAAGGGATCTCAATTCGTCACCCTGCTCGATTTGTTTTAGTAGGTTCTGGTAATCCTGAAGAAGGTGAATTACGTCCTCAACTTTTAGATAGATTTGGTATGCATGCAGAGATTCGAACTGTACGTGATCCAGAAACTCGTGTACAAATCGTTGAACAACGAAGTAATTTTGATAGTGATCCCGAAACGGCATTAAATGGTTGTCGTGATGAACAACTTGCTTTAAAAGTAAAAATTCTTGATGCTCAAAAACGTCTACCGGACGTTGAATTAGATATGGAGTTACGCGTTAAAATTTCTCAGGTATGTGGAACACTTGATGTAGATGGTCTTCGTGGTGATATTGTAACAAATCGTGCTGCAAAAGCCTACGCAGCATATAATGAACGTACTAAAGTTACAGTAGAAGATATTGAAAACGTTATTACGTTATGTCTTCGACACCGACTAAGAAAGGATCCGTTAGAATCTATTGATTCGGGTGATAAGGTTCAAAGTGTGTTTGAAGAAGTTTTTAAATAGCATTAAAAATAAGATAGGCTCAGTAGGATTCGAACCTACATTAGAGACTTAGAAGGTCCCTGTCCTAATCCCTTAGACGATGAGCCCGATTGACTAGTTAATGTATATCGGTTAAAATGGGCGGTATAGGATTTGAACCTATGGCCACCTGCTTGTAAGGCAGGCGCTCTACCACTGAGCTAACCGCCCTTGTAATATATATATTATACGTTATCTGCATATTTAGCAAATATTATTTTAAATATAGTTTTACATTGTACTTGTTATATTATTGTGTTTACAATTGTAAATTAATACCAGATTTATTTAATGATTAGAGAAAACATTATTGATAATACGGTATTAGTATTATGGTTAATTAATTCATTTTTGAAAAACTATGGGTCCAATTTTAAATAATCATTCCGAAATAACTAAACCCTTTGATGTCACACCTGGGATAATCAGTAGTAGTGGAACCAAAAAAGCAGGTGTCGTATATTTTTTAGAAGATTTGTATACGTATCCTCCTAAAATTAAAATTCAATGGAAACAATTAGATCCAATATTAGCTACAGGAAAAAATAATTGTGATGAGTATCCTGCTAAGTTAAAATCCAAACCTAAATTGAATATTTTAAACAGTTTAAATGATTATGTAAATACAGTAACTTCGTCTGATTTTTATACTAAAAAGACGAATACTATAAGACAAGCATTAAAAACCGTTCCAGTTTACGTTATTGTCAATGGGAATAATGAATTAGTTTTGGCAACTACAAGATCTGGAAGATTTCAGTTTAATTCTGATTTTTCAACGTCACTATTAAATGAACAAAACGTTGAAGTTACACAAAGGGGTCTTACTCGTCGTCCGGCATCACGAAAGCTAGTTGAAAAAACACTTTCAAGCCAAACTAAAAAATTTGGTTTTATGTTTTTCGATCAAAATGAAGCAGAGTTGTATTTGGATTCAATTATGGAACAATCTGAAGAATCAACACACACTAAGCGTTCTCGCGGTCTCAATAAAGTTGGTTTATCGATTCATTGTATTGGTTTAGATTCTGCTTATGATTTAGTTATGCGTCGTTCAAATGTTGACTTTCGATTCATTCCAAGTCTTACTGAAGTTACAGCATTGTTAAAATCAAGTAATCAAGATACAGTACTTGCTTCTGATTTTAAAGATTTAGTATCTAATGATAATCAACAATCTGTTAAAGGTGTTCCTATTTATCTTGTTCAAGTCCTAAATACTTCAAAGAGTCATACAATTACTTCTTGGTTTAACGCTGCTGTTCGATTAATTGGAGTTAGCTCAGTATTTAATGATCCTAAAGAATTAGAATTAAATAGTTATACAGACCATGCAACACATTTAAATTTTGAATCCACGATAAATTCACTAGAACAGAGTGAACTATCAACTGATACAGATAATAAGTTTCAACAATCTAATCTTAATGGAATAACTAATTATATTTTATTTAATAAAGAACAAGCTATTGAATTTGCTCAAAAATTTAATCGCCGTGTAGTAATTGGTAATATCGGAGCTAATTCTCAACTCGGAGATTTAAATCCTACAACAATTTATACTTATAATTTAGAAGATTTTCTTGAATCATGGGAAGAGTCAATTTTAGTAAAGCCAAGTTCAAATAAAACTATATTTGCCCTTACTAAAGATCAACCAGTTTATTTTATTCCATCTAAACGCTCAGCTAAAACTTTAGAACAACACTATAGTAAACCAAAAAATTCGTTAAATAAATCTGTTAAATTATGGGCTAGAGCCAGACTTAATAAATTATTTTGGTTCCAACATAATTATTTAGGTATTCTTTTACGAGGGTTTAAAGTATAAATCGTTGATTTAGACAATGGATTTTACTTATTGATCAATTATTTCATATAGCAAATTAACTGTAGATATTTTAAAGTACTTCAAATTGACAAATTGTATTTTTTACTGTACTTTGGTACACATCGAGTTTGGGGTTGTTTTGGATTCGACATTTTTATTATCGTGCAAATCTTATTATGGTTTATAAGATCATTATTTTGTATAATAAAGGCAAATAACATTTGTAATTTCAATTCAAAATTAGCGTTTGCATAATTTTTTTGAATTATTCATAACTCTCTTTTAGAGGTCATGAAATTTTAATAATAAAGCGCAAGTTGAATTTAAAATTCTTGTAGAGTTTTGTTTCATTAGTATATTTTTTATTTTACGTTGATGACAGAGGAACATTGATATTTAAATGGACGTGGGTTCAAATCCCACCAACTCCACCGATTTGATTCGTAAGCATCTGTAGCCAAGTGGTCGAAGGCGTCAGACTCATAATCTGCTTCTCATAGAGACATCGCTGGTTCAAGTCCAGCCAGATGCAATTGACATATTAATAATCAGTAAAAAAATTTTGTACGGAATAAGATTTCAAACAAGTTTTTTTAAAAAAATACGCGTTTTCTTAAATAGGTATAACTAAAATAGGAGTTTAGATCATCTTTTTCCAATAAATTGGCTGAAAAAAAATTAAATCGGGGAAAACTTTTATTAAATATTTAAAAGATCGTGTGTGATCGTGATAGTCTTTAAAAAGCCGTAGTTTATTTTAATTATATTATCCTGTGTTAAGCCCTTATACCGTTCGTTTGCCCGAGTTTTAAATGTTTCTGCAACATTCGATTCTTGGATCATTTCTGGGAAAATCTGTAAAAACGGCAACCCGTTTGTCATTAATTCCTCATATTGTTTTTTTACAATTTCATTTGTTAATGTTGATTCGTCTTTAACCATACAATCAAAGTTTAATTTACTATAAACTAAACTAATGCTATGATTTTCCTGTTATTAAAGCTCCTTTTTTTAAATACCGTCGTCCTCTCCGAATAACCAACCCATTAGCCCTGACCACCATCCATCTTCTTCTTTATTGGGGAAGCCGCGTGCAGCAGCATCGTATTCCGATGTGTGTTCTATGAATTGGTCGACGCTCTTGCCAACGCGCTGCCTGTTACTCCTAAAACAAAACCGGCCGGTTCGTAACCTCCAAACCAGTATGCTACACCAGTTGTTATCCAACCTAAAGGGTAGAGTAATGTTTTTATGGAGCGGGCAGCGAATCGACCCGGAGTTGCTTTACCACGATATAAACTCCACCAAGAGTCGCATAAGCTGTAACTCTGCTTGCAAATCCTTTTACAAATAGGTTTTCCCTAAATTCTTCGACACTAGCATTTCTATAATTTTGTATATGGGTACAAGTACAACTGGTTCAGCAATAAAGAATTCGAGATTATTTAGTCAGACCCCAGAACAAATCCGGGATGATATTATAAAACAGGGACATTCGACTATCGAAGCTGTTGCGTGCATAGTCGGCAACAAAACAGAGTCCGTTCAAGCGGTTACGGAAGGTGCTGTCCAACTTTCAAAAGGTGGGGTTTCAATGCACTCGGGCAAAAAAGTTGGCGAGTCTGCTTTCAAAGGTTACACTGACTAGGGCCGAGGAGACATACCTTGTACTATTTTTTGTAGTATATAATTACTATAGTTATATAGAGGCTTACCTTTTCAAAATCTGTATAAAATCCCATTTAAACCCCTATTTTCTATAGTAAGAGAAACCTTTTTTAAATTTACTTTTTTTGTGAAAGCTTTTACAAGCTACAGTAAAAATGTAAGTCTTTTTACATGATTTTGTAGAAATTTGTACAACAATTACTTGTAAAATATCTTACAGTACCTAAAATGGATAAAACTAAATTAATAACTTGATAAAATTAAATTATTTTTATTAAAAAATAAGGCTTAGAGGGATTCGAACCCTCCTCACCCAGAATCGGAATCTGGTGCTCTATCCACTGAGCTATAAGCCTATAAATTCTCTAATAATTATCGTATTTTTACATTAATATTATTTCTTGATTTGACCTTTAGAATAGAAGAATTTAAATTGTGTTATCTGAATACTGACTAAAGATTATGCTCCCATGGAATTTTGCCACTGATTCATAATTGTAGCTGTAGAATTTAATAATTGCGCCTTTTCTTCATTTGAAATCCAAGATTTAGTTTCCAATTCACGTTTAATTTGGTACCATGCATCAATCTTCGGCCAAAAAAAATATTTTGTTAATGGAATTTGTTCCCCTGATTGGATTTGATCGACTGCTATACCTAATTCATTTTCTAACCAGATTATATTTATTTTAAATTTTGGTTTCAATTTAATATTTTTTTGTAAATCTCTTATCAACTATAGTTACATTTGTTCAAAAATTTTTGCCTTAACAAAAATATTGTGAACTGTTTCTGTAGGTTGCGCACCTTGTTTTAGTCGTTTTATAATTGGTTCAAATTTTAAATGTGTTTCATCAGTTAGAGGGTTATAAAATCCTAATTCTTCGATTGCTTTACCATCTCGTTTAGTTCTGCTATCCATCGCTACAATTCTATAAGAAGGTTTCTGTTTTCTTCCGTATCGTTTAAGTCGAATTTTTATCATATAATTAAATATTTGTTTATTTTAAAACAATTAAATTATTAAACTGTTAATTTGGCACGTCCTTTTTTACGTCGTGCATTGATAACTCGACGTCCTGTTTTTGAATTCATACGGGCACGAAATCCAGAAACTCGAACTTTTTTTAATCTAGTTCCGTGTAGTGTTCGTTGGCTCATTAGTTAATTAATAGATAAAATTAATATATTTATTGAATTTACCAGCTTGATTTTTTTAGGCCTGGGATAATACCTTCATGTGCCATCTCTCGCACAACGTGGCGCGATAATCCAAAATCACGATAAAATCCACGACTTCGACCAGTAACCCAACAGCGATTACGGTGTCGTATCGGGGCTGAATTTCTTGGTATCTTTTCAAATTTTTTATAAATTTGAAGTTTTACCTTATATCCATCTTCATTACTAAGTTGTTGTTTTAGTAACTTGCGTTTAGTTTCGTACTTTGCTATTAAATATTCACGCTTTTTTTCGCGTTGAATCATACTTTGTTTAGCCATTTTTATTTATATCACCTTATGATACTTGTAACATATAATATGTTTAACGTTTGTTAAACTTTTTAGTCCTAGTAGACTAAAACTAGATTTCTTTTTTAATTTTATTGTAATGTGTCGTATTAGTCAAAAAATTAAAATTGTATAACTTCTTAAAATTTTATTAAAAAAGGTATTTAATGAACCAAAAAAACGACAATTTTATTGATAAAACATTCACTGTATTAGCTGACGTATTAATTAAGGTTTTGCCGGCAACAAAAGATGAAAAAAAAGCTTTTTCCTATTATCGTTACGGTATGTCAGCTCAATCTAATGGTGACTATGCTGAAGCGTTAGAAAATTATTACGAAGCTTTAAAATTAGAAGAGGATCCTTACGATAGAAGTTATATACTTTACAATATCGGTTTAATTTACGGTAATAATGGTGATTATTCGAAGGCACTTGAATATTATCACCAAGCTTTAGATTTAAATTCACGAATGCCACAAGCATTGAATAATATTGCCGTTATTTATCATTATCAAGGTACAAAGGCTTCTGAAAAAAAAGAATTTGAAATAGCAAAAGATATGTTTGATAAGGCTGGTGATTATTGGAAAAATGCGATTCGACTAGCACCAAATAATTATATTGAGGCTCAGAATTGGTTAAATGTTACTGGAAAATTAACTGATAACTTAAGTTAATTTTATAAGAAAATTTTTAATTTTGCTACTATAATGTATTTATACCGTAATGATATGTAAAACTTAATTTTTTTTAATCTTAACAATTCTTTGTTAATAAATATAAAACTGATGCAAGTTTACTTTTACTAATTTTTTAAAAATAATAAATATGACTATCGCAATCGGACAAAAGCAAGATCGTAGCGTATTCGATCTTATTGATGACTGGCTAAAGCGTGACAGATTCGTTTTCGTTGGTTGGTCAGGTTTACTTCTTTTCCCTTGTGCTTATTTAGCAGCTGGTGGTTGGTTAACAGGAATTACGTTTGTAACTTCATGGTATACTCACGGTTTAGCAAGTTCATTCCTTGAAGGTTGTAACTTCTTAACAGCTGCAGTATCTACTCCAGCAAACAGTATGGGTCACTCACTACTTTTATTATGGGGTCCTGAAGCACAAGGTGATATCACTCGTTGGTTCCAGATTGGTGGACTTTGGACATTCGTTGCATTACACGGATCTTTCGGTGTAATTGGATTCTGTTTACGTCAATTTGAGATTGCTCGTTTAGTAGGTATTCGTCCTTACAACGCAATTGCGTTCTCAGGTCCTATTGCTGTATTTATTACAGTATTCTTAGTATACCCTCTAGGTCAAGCAAGTTGGTTCTTCGCTCCAAGTTTTGGTGTTGCTGCGATTTTCCGTTTCCTTCTTTTCTTACAAGGTTTCCACAACTGGACTCTTAACCCGTTCCACATGATGGGTGTAGCTGGTATTCTTGGTGGAGCTCTTTTATGTGCAATTCACGGTGCAACTGTTGAAAACACACTATTTGAAGATGGTGATGCTGCAAACACTTTCCGTGCATTCACTCCAACACAGTCAGAAGAAACTTACTCAATGGTAACAGCTAACCGATTCTGGTCACAGATTTTTGGTGTTGCTTTCTCAAACAAGCGTTGGTTACACTTCTTCATGTTATTTGTTCCTGTAGCAGGTATGTGGACAAGTTCAATTGGTATCGTTGGTTTAGCTCTTAACCTACGTGCATACGATTTCGTATCTCAGGAGCTCCGTGCTGCTGAAGATCCAGAATTTGAGACTTTCTACACTAAGAACAACCTTCTAAACGAAGGTATCCGAGCTTGGATGGCAGCTCAAGATCAACCTCATGAAAACTTTATTTTCCCAGAGGAGGTTCTGCCACGTGGAAACGCCCTTTAATACTGTAATCGCGGGTCGTGATATTGAATCTACTGGATTCGCTTGGTGGTCTGGTAACGCCCGTTTAATTAATGTTTCAGGAAAGCTTTTAGGTGCACACGTTGCACATGCTGGTCTAATGGTATTTTGGTGTGGTGCTATGACATTATTTGAAGTAGCTCACTATATTCCAGAAAAGCCACTTTACGAGCAAGGTTGTATTCTTATCCCACACCTAACAACTTTAGGTTGGGGTGTTGGACCTGGTGGTGAAGTTGTTGATACATATCCGTTCTTTGTAGTTGGAGTTTTACATTTAATTTCATCTGCTGTATTAGGTTTTGGTGGTGTATATCACTCACTAATCGGACCAGATACATTAGAAGAGTCATTCCCATTCTTTGGTTATGATTGGCGTGATAAGAATAAGATGACTACAATTCTTGGTATTCATTTAGTTTTACTAGGTATTGGTTGTTTCTTATTAGTAGCAAAAGCTTGTTTTGTTGGTGGTCTTTACGATACATGGGCTCCAGGTGGAGGTGATGTTCGTGTTGTAACTGCTCCAACACTAAATCCTTTAATCATCTTTGGTTATGTTCTTAAGTCACCGTTCGGTGGTGATGGATGGGTAATTAGTGTAAACAACTTAGAAGATATTGTAGGTGGTCACATTTGGTTAGGATTCCTTTGTATTGTAGGTGGTATTTGGCATATTTTAACTAAGCCATTCGCTTGGGCCCGTCGTACATTTGTATGGTCAGGTGAAGCGTACCTATCTTACAGTCTTGCTGCCCTTTCACTTATGGGTCTTACAGCTGCAGTATTCGTTTGGTATAACAATACAGCTTATCCAAGTGAGTTCTATGGTCCAACTGGTCCAGAAGCTTCTCAGTCACAGGCATTTACTTTCTTAGTACGTGACCAACGTCTAGGTGCTAACGTTGCTTCAGCGCAAGGTCCAACTGGTTTAGGTAAGTATCTAATGCGTTCACCAAGTGGTGAGATTATCTTTGGTGGAGAAACTATGCGTTTCTGGGATATGCGAGCTCCTTGGGTAGAACCATTACGTGGTCCTAACGGGTTAGATTTAAACAAAATCCGTAACGACATTCAGCCATGGCAAGAGCGTCGTGCAGCTGAGTACATGACACATGCTCCATTAGGTGCATTAAACTCAGTAGGTGGTGTAGCAACTGAAATTAACTCGGTTAACTACGTGTCACCTCGTTCATGGTTAACTTGTTCGCACTTCTTCTTAGGATTCTTCTTATGGGTTGGTCACCTTTGGCATGCTGGTCGTGCAAGAGCAGCTGCAGCTGGTTTTGAAAAAGGTATTAACCGTGAGAACGAGCCAGTACTTTCAATGCGTCCATTAGATTAATTTCTTTTTATTATTACTAGTAATACTAGTAGAAATCTAGAGATTTAATTAACACTACTTATTTATAGTCGTAAATGAGTTGTAAATAGAATCAAACAATTGGCTCGAAAAGTAAGAATTTTCGAGCCAATTGTTTGATTCTTCGTAAATTTAAAGATGTATTATAAGAACTATTCTCAATACATATTTATTTTAGTATAATAAATAATTTAAAATAGCAGTGTAGTTCTAAAGTTAATATATGAAAAATAAGATTGATAATATACAACCAGAGGATGTTGAAATCGCCGTTAATGATGTTTTTAGGAATGTCATGGGTAAAGTTATCAAAACGGAACATGGATGGCGCTCGTTACGGTTAATTTTTCATCTATAATCGATCTTTCAGCTGAGGGAGGGGTAAGAGTAGAGGAAATTGAACATATAGGAAACATAGACTCTACAGAAAAACAGACGCTTGACTCGCACAAATTGGAATTAAATAAAATTAGTGTACGTTTAATCAAAAAGCAAAACGAATTTTTAACCTTTCATTTTTTAAGCTTAAAAGAGACCTATTTTCTTAAAGGCGAGAAAATATTCAATCGTGAATATGCAAATATAAATGGTTTAGGTAGAAGTACAAAAAAGGTTCTGATAATTTCCTTTAAAACCTATTAGAGGTACTGAGAATATATCTGTTATTTAGACTTTGTAGTCTTTGGTTGAAATTACTACACTATTCAAATTTTCATCAATGATTCGTTAAACACATTTTCTTAACGATAATTTGACTTCATATCCAAAGCATGATATTCTTACTTCAAGGTTAGATAAATATCAATAGGGCTTGTAGCTCAGTGGACTAGAGCACGTGGCTACGAACCACGGTGTCAGGGGTTCGAATCCCTTCTTGCCCAATACCTAAAAGGATATTCATAAAATAAATTTGTACTTTTCATGATTTAGTCAATAAAAAGTAGAAAAGTCAATATTAAATGAAAATTTCATACCTTGACAAAAATAAACAAAATCAGCTACAATTTGTTATACCTTTTGGAGAGGTGGCAGAGTTGGTCGATTGCGTCTGATTTGAAATCAGATGAAGTGCAAGCTTCCGTGGGTTCGAATCCCACCTTCTCCGTTCTAAATACTAGGGGATGCAAATTTAAGTATATCTGTCTTTGTCTTCTTTATACGTCTTGAGTGCTTCTTCAATAATATCTTTCGTTATTTCTTGGATAATGATAAAGATCTAACCTGTCCGAAAGTAGTCCATTTTATCCTTATCCATCCAATATTCCATATTTTTCTCTGCTCCTATAACGCACAGTAAATTTATAACCATCTTCTGATTCAACGAAACTATTGATATTACTAGTCGTAGCACTTTCCAAAGAAGTTGGGAAGCTAATACTTTTAACT
>Ga0209092_10003083_pt1 | contig 14782 bp, 12 predicted proteins | sample FraStrMetagenome_FD_187446 | JGI IMG/M metagenome (GOLD analysis project Ga0209092, IMG submission 187446) | Marine eukaryotic phytoplankton communities from Arctic Ocean - Fram Strait ARC3M Metagenome (SPAdes) (version 2) | ecosystem: Environmental > Aquatic > Marine > Oceanic | place: Fram...
TACCGCCCGCCTACGTACCTCTCTTTCTTGCTGCACCACTCATGCCACGCCAAGCCTGGGAAACAGTTCGTGCGCAGATCATAGCTGACGGACGTGAAGCTGCCTGTGAGCCTCTCGTCAATTACCTCCGCCTCGCCCTCGCCATCGTCAACACCTGTGATACGAAGTCGCCCATTGCCATCGCACCTCCTACTACACCGCTCGCCGACAACTTCTTACTCGTTCGTCGTCATCCCATTGTGGAGTAAGATTTTCCTGTCCTCAACACTGCCTTGGCCGGCATTCATCACAATAAAATCGCCAATGAACTTCATACATTGATCACCGTGACACGAAATGCCAACCAACGCTCGCCGCCTAGCAGCACAGAACAAAACACCAACGGATCTTCTTGGTGCCACCGGATCCATCACACTACAACGTTATTCTCACCAAAACAACATCAACAACGTATCCAACGTATGGACCCTCATGGCCAACAGCAAGAAGTGCCAACACCTCAACATTTGGCAGTGGGAAGTGAACCGTGTGAAGGAGCTACTCAACGAGCTTCAGTTACAGTTTGTTGTCGATGCTTCCGCTGTAGAAGTACTGAAAAGCCTCCAGTGGCCAATGTTGACAAATGACTCGGTCAGCACCGGTTTCAGTGCCTCGCTTTTTCCGGAGTCCGACTCTACCAACGACTTCACTGCCCAGGCGGTGTATGAAATGCTGTACGGAGACGGAGCCTCCCCATCACTATCCGATGCAGCAGCCTTGGTACGAGCCAAGCCTGGTGCACCCAAGCACTTGTACCAGGCTCGGCTTAAAATCCGTAAGTTCCATATTCTGAATGTTGTAGCATTGGACATTAGCCATTCCTTCTGTGTTGCTATCCGAACCTACTACAACACGTTATTAGCGATCGAGAGCAGGCTACATCAGTTGCAGCAAGAAGACTTCCTCTTAGCCACAAGTCCATTTCAATCTTTTTTCTCTCTCTGTAACGAATGAATAAACGAAACAAGAGTAGGTGTGTGATAAATTAATTGAAGTAAATCTTATAATGCTACAAAATTATGGAATATATTTCCGTCAAGCCATTATCCTTGTTCGTAATAAAGATGATCAGTAAATGGTGATGCAACCATCTATATAGGTAAAGAAACATATGCCATGAATGCCATGAGTAAAGAGATGTTGCTTGGAGGAGAAAAGATTCGCTTGAGTCTTGTTTCAAGTAAGCTCTACGAATAACATACTTTCGAAGAAGAATATTCTTTATATGCATCATTTGAATTGTTGGGGATTATCGAGATAATAAGAATTCATATTCTTTTGAGTACCGCACGACATGACGCGTTCATGAGAGGTATCACATGATATGTCCTTATTTTTGCGTTGATTTTGAATACTTGGTACTACCGGTAGACTAACTTCGGCCGATATGCGTGTCTCTAGCAATAAACAATGTCAAAAGTTATGTGTTCGAGTTTTACTCTGGATTTAACGCAAATTGCAACCGGGAATGGTTTTTGAATCCAACAAATATGACAAAGAGAAATACGAATATACAGTCCTTTAACCTTGCCGCGATAGCTACTCCATATATGTGATATGAATAATGAGACAAACTCTTAGGTGAAACATTGTGTTTACAACAGTGAGCATAGTAATTCTTCAATTAAATCTATACATCATTCAAACGATCATATGACTTTTGCCTCATTTTTGAGCTTATCGATAAGCTCATCGACGTCGTTCACAAATACACCGGCTTTTCTAGGCTCTGGTTCGTAAATCTCGACCATTTCTAAGTAAGGGTCCAGCTTGACATGAGTTCCCTCCGCATCAACATCCATTAACTCAATTTTCTTCTTTTTCGCTTTCATAATATTAGGCAGCGTTGCATAACGTGCAACATTCAAACGCAAATCACAAGTAATAACAGCAGGAAGTTTAGGAATACGCAAAGTTTCTGTACCCAAATCTGTTTCCCGTTCTACCACACACGACATATCATCGGCATTTACGTCAATCTTCGATGCAAAGGTAACCTGAGGCCAATCGAGCTGGCCAGCGAGCAATCCTGCAGTTTGCCCGAAATCTCCATCGATTCCTTGCTTCCCCATCAATATAAGATCTGGTTCTTCCTTTTTAGCAACATCCAACAATAATCCGGAAATGCACACCGGCTGTAAATCGTAATCTGTCCTCAACTCCTCCGGTGTCTTCACATGAATGGCACGATCTGCTCCAAGAGCGAGCGCCGAACGTAAAACTTCATTGCAAGCCTTAGGTCCCACTGACACAGCCACGACTTCAGTCGCAATTTTCTTCTCCTTTAATCGAATCGCCTCTTCTACGGCAATCTCGCAAAATGGATTCATGCTCATTTTTACGTTGTTTAGCTCCACGGCACCGGCGCCGTTTCGAGCAGTCTTGTTCACGCGAACTTTGACGGCGTAGTCTATTACTCTCTTTACTGGTACGAGTACGCGCATTGTGCTTCCAAAAGTGTTGTTTAGTATTGTCTTGTATTGATTTTGTCTAGTAATTACGGTGTGTTTGTGTGATTTTGCCTATTGGTTTTCGCAAATTTCCTCTCAAGTCTCTGAGCTGACAGAAGAGAAGATACTTCAGGATATCGGTGGTGTGTTGTGTGGGATTGGTGTCACACGTGAGTCTTTCGTACGCAGTCTTGGCTTGTGTCTGGTGTCTTGTGTCAATCATAAAATGGGAATTTTACTACTAAATTAGTAAATATACGAATTCTACTAATCCGTACAGATTGCAACGCAGTCACATTACATTCATCGAACCCGCTAAACCTCCATCAAAACTAATCGATGGTGTAATGGTAGATACTACCAATGATTGGGTTGAGCATTATCCATTGGAGGGTAATGATCGTATGGAACTTCATGCTTAGTAGGACTAAACGTACAAGTATAATATCCTTGGCCGACATCAATTTCATAAGTTTCGTGATAGGATCGACGTATATTAACATCTATATATATATATGGATATTCATTCATGTATCATACGTCGAAGTATTTTTCCTTTTTGGCTTTTATCGATAAAATTGAAGGTGTGTTAACAGTTCATAAAAGCACCTTGCACACTGGCGTGATCTTCATTGACGTGATCGTAACGGATTGACTCTGCTTCTCGACGATCTGCTATTTACAAGTTAGTGCCCTGTATGATTTAGGAATTGTCCGACCAAAAGTAATTCACCTATATTTAGAAGAAACAAAAACACTTTTTTGTGAACTTTCGAGTAACATCGTATCATATAGACGTGTGCATATGAACTTACACTGAAGCTTGTAGTTAAAGATCTAATGTAATGCCAACTACCTGCTGGAATCAAAACTGCATCACCGGGCATTAGAATGAACTCTACAAACTGTGCTTTACTTGACAAAGGATGCAAAGACGTATCTTCCATCTCACAATTAACTGCACTGAAGTTTCCTTGCCGGCATAATGAATCATTTGATAGTTGATTACCTCCAATGACATAAAGATTTGGTGCCTCGGACGAGTCATAAATACGAACATATTTGTATCCAACAACTTGAACCAGAATATTATCATAACCATCGTAATGAAGTGGAGTCCTAGTTCCTCCAGTTCCAATCCATGCATTCATCTGAGGGTGAGCTCTTCCTAAAACCGGCAATGATTCTTGTAGATCATCAAGCAATTTTGGCATGGCTTCAAATAATGAAAATTGAGCCATGTAAGCAATAGCGTGATTCTTTTCTATTACTTCTGAAAATTTCCAAATTCCTACTTGATTGCTTTTAAGGATGAATTCAGAAAAAAAGTTACTCACGGTCATCAGTCTCTCGGACATGCTTCCATTGCTCATGGACCCAACTTCAATAGGTACTATGCGATGACCAAACTCTGCGAAAGTAGTATAGGTTTTCCAAGACTCCACCGCCTTCCAACTTTTCGCCAATGAACGAATAACCATACTTTTATTTTTGGCAAGGCAACCATCAAAATGATCCATTGTCAAATCTGGATAATCTATTTCATGGGGTAGATAAAGAAGCTTTTTCCGAAGACCGTTTTCTTCAAGATCTTCTAGCGTATATTCAAACTCCTGGACTTGACAAAAAAACTTACTTTTTGGAATGCACTGCGGCGCCAACTCAGAGATATAATGACACAGATTACTAATATCCCTTCTCATCAAAGGGCTGAGAATAAATGCTTTATCTAGTATTTGAGAAGCCAGAACAAACTGGGCATTATTGGCAAAAGCGATGCAAGCAGCGACTGCAAAAACACCATACGCTTCTGTATGAGTTGAGCTTGGCCATGATTTCTTCTTCAAAAGTATTGAATAACATAGATGTTCGCCAAAATTTGCGACTGCACCGCAACCTCTCAAGTGCCGTATTTGCAATGATATAACACAACGACGCATGGCTCCCAGAATTTTTCGCAATTCATCGTCACAGCTGCCTTCACTTTCGCAGATTTCAATCTTCTTACAAACGAGCATTCCTTCTCGAATTAAAAAATTCAATGTGGTACCAAGGACATGAACAGGGATACTGCCAAGGTCAGAATTTTCATCATATCTCTCTTTGATAAGTACTGCAAGTGATTTCTTAACTATAGGGCGGTCTTCTTCAACTGAATCATCATCACTATCGCTTCCAAATATATCGTTCACATCACCCTCTTCGAAATCGTCATCGATTGAAGATAAATAAGTCGACTTTCCCTCTTTTTCGGAATTACATTTTACACAAGTACATACGAAACCGTAGTTTTGCAGGGCTTTTTGGCGACCAGCAAACTCATCATCGCTCTGAATATAGCTGATACAAAGTTCTTCCCCTTCATCAATATTTTTTAAAGCAATACATTGAAGTATCAACGGATGCATCCATCCCGAGCGATAGCGAACTAGTACATTTGGAAGGCAACTATGGTTCATCTTACATGCTGTTGAAAACATGCCCGTACCGTCGAAGGGGGTAAATATTCGACTAAGGTGATCTGATTCGTTATCACTATGTCCAAAGACTTCATGTGATTTGGTCTGCAAGTCTTTTAGACTCCTTTGTAGATTTTGTAGCGAGTCTGTTGAATTGCTGCATGCCTCTCCGTTGTCAGATTCCTGATCGCAAAGCCCCGCATTTGCCATACACTTGAAAATTAAGTTACCATATTTGGTCCGAAACTTTTCGCCGGAGCGATGAACATCTAACTCAGCATCATCCATGTCACCAAGTAAGGCGTCCTCGAATAAAGGATGATGTCCACGCATACCAATAGCATTTTGTTCAAAAGATCCGATGATTTTCGAAAACATATTGGCAGATATAATCCCAGAAGCTTCGCATTCCAAATATGCCTCGTAAAGAGCTCCGATATCATCGTTTTGATTTATGTCCTGAGCTCGATCTTCAAAATATCTTATGATCACATCACGAAACAACGAACATGAATCTTCGCAAAGCATTTTCAAAGTCTCAGTCAAGTCCTGTTTTTCAATAGATTCTGAACTCGAATCGTCACCATAATCTGCTTCGCTGATTAGGACTTCATTGTAATTTAGATCATCGTCGTCCGTAGCATACGCTACAACATCCCACCAATGAACCATCGTAAAGTCACAGAACTCTTCCAATATTTCCTCCAATGATCTTCCTTTATCATGACTTCGAGAGTTTTTATACATCAAGATCTCAATTGCTCTCGAAACAAGAACTTTAATTATCCACTCCGCCACTAAAAGAAAGATTTCGTTTGACTGTATTGCATGGACTTTAAAATTCATCAAAGGGTGATCTTCACATTCGACTTCACTTATATTTCCTGTGCACATGAATGAGTGCGATAGCCAAGCTTCTTCTTCACATTTTTTCGAGCAATACAATGTGCCACACTTTGATCGGCAATTTACGATGTTTTTTGGTAAATCATCCAAGCAATGAATTTCATCTCGTCCAATTTCACCCGCGCTTAGTTTCAGCTGAATTTCTCGATCGTATAGAAAGGTTTTGCAATAGTGACATACCAGAGCACTACAAAAGAAAGAAAGCGTCCAATTAGATAAGTATCCTAATCTATTGAAGAATTACGTACCCTTCATGACTATTTCCTAGAGACTGCAAGCACACCAAAGGCGTTTCATTGAAGACTGTCTCGTTTGCCGCAATAGAGCGTGTTGCTATCAGATGCCGACCTCGGATCTCATTATAAGCTTTTCTAAAACTTGACTGGCATTCCGAAAATTCTTTCATTATATACTTCGATTGCCTGCAGACCTTTCAGATAAAATGGTAAAGAAAACGAAAGGTTTTTCATCTTGTCATCCTCCTTTTCAGCTTTTCCATTACATGTATTAATATACATCAATACATACATGTACTGTGAACTGTGATCGAATGGTTGTCGTTAAGATTCGCAATATCTTCGGTCCCATAAATACACATTTGTAATAAGAACGCAGTCGTCTTTCGAACAGAAACTAAGCACCCGGTACACATGTACATAGCTCGGTATGAATGTTGAATGTCACTTCAAAATTTTTGAGAAAATTCGCAATCTCGTACGAGTAACTGTGCCAACTTTCCCAAATTTATTCCAATTTTCTGTGCATGTCCGCTTCAGCTGTAACAAAATTCTGTTGGCCAACTTTCCAATCTGAAATTTATATAATGTCACAATCCGAGCCTTTTTATCACCATTTATGCTCTCTGCGCATCCGTGATAGTTTGATGGCCAACACAAAAAAGAGAAGAGACATCAAATGTTTCGCAACTTATCAAGGAGAATCCATTCCCGCAAATAACAACAGCTAACAAATGTAAAATACGAATACCTTCTCAAAGCACTCAAGGTGTATCTTGCACGAAGCTCGCCACAATATTGCCTCTTCCATGAACAGAACGAAATGAATTAAAAATGAATGACACAGAAAGTATACAAAATGATCAGAAAAATTATTATGACAGCTTGGCATTCCCTTTGCATTCAATGCTAGTAGAAAAAAACTGGAAAGCGGTTCGTCAGATTGTTAATGAAGATATCAAAAGAGAACGTTTGTTTTTTGTATCGTCTCTTGGTCTCACAATTTTTAAAGAGGATGGCTCTTCCGGTGACAGTTCAAAGGTCAATCGGAAGACAAAAGGAGGCTCCATCTTTACGTATCCTCTTCACTTAGCTTGTTCGGCAAGAATTTCAGCACCGCCAGATATAATTGCGCTCATAATCAAGGCCAACCCGTCAAAATGTAATGTGCATGATACTTGCGGTTTCCTTCCGATTCATTACATCGTCGATCAAGCTCATAGGTGGAATCACAACGGTATAATCGATGTTATTGAGGACATGCTTGAAAAGTTTCCAAATATTGCAAAAGTCTGTAGTAAGAAAGAAGGGGATTTACCGCTTCATGTCTTTTGCAAGACTCTCGCTCTTAATCTGATTACGTCTGCAAATAAATCACAATTACAGCGTATACTTCGTATACTACTTAAAATTCACCCAGAAGGTGCTCGTTCTTTCGACGAATCGAGTGGTTCATTACCTTTGCATATTTTATGTAATAGGTTAGTTAAGGTAGAAAATGGAACTCTGTCCCGTTTGGTGAGATCACTACTGTTAGCTTATCCTGACTCAGCCATGTTGTTTAATCGACAAGGTAGGTTAGCACTTCACTGCGCTATGATGCAACGGAATCCAGATAGGGAAACAATTGAAACTCTTATTGCTTGTCGACCAGAAGCTGTCAAAGTTCGTGACAAGAAGTATGGTTTCACACCTCTTATGGTAGCTTGTGCAACGGAAGAAGGTAGATTATCATCAGTTAAGACACGAGAAGGTATTGTGCACTCTATGCTGACTGCGTGTCAAGAAAGTGTGAAAATAAGAGATCAAAATGAAATTACACCTCTCATGAAAGCTTGTCAGAGCAACGCATCCGAGGTTATTATTTGTGCTTTGCTGGAAGCATACCCCGAAGCTGCAAGAATCGCTCATAAGGAGAACAATAGATTGCCACTTCATTATGCATGCCATAATAAGAAAGTGTCAGATCATGTAATTGACCAGTTACTTTTTTATTACAAGAACGGTACGCAGCAAGAAGAAACGAAGCATGGAATGCTTCCTATTCATATTGGATGTAATGCTAGAGCACCAGAGACCATCATAAGAAAGCTATTGTCTGCACATAGAATTTCTGCGCGGATGTTGGATAATTATGGGAATATTCCTCTCCATTATGCCACAAGCCAAAATCAACCGCAAACCGGGGCTATTGTTGCGCTCTTACTGGCTTTCCCGTGCTCTGCCTCAATAAAGAATGCCGCCGGAAAGTGTGCAATTGAGCTAGCGAAAGAAAGTGCTCCAGGAGACTCTAATATACTTAACATTCTTTCTGCAACCCCTGATCGATGGAATCCACCACAAATAGTCACTGAATATTTACAGCCATCGGCGCTATTTTCCAATAAAAATGATAACCTAGGAAAGGAAGCTATATCAACTGCTGGTTTCTTCGGAAGTAAGGAGCCAAAGTGCATAGTATGTATGGAAGCAAGCGTTTCCTGCGTCATTGTTCCGTGTGGACATGCATGTTTATGTGATGAATGCTCGAGTCCGTCAAAGATATCTTCTCTTAATGACAAATGCCCTTTGTGTCGACAAGATTTTGAGAGTGTTGTGAGAGTATATGGGCGGATCGTTCGAGATGACTAGCTTTATCTAGGAGTAGAATCAAGTACTATATGTAAAACTCTTTTGGATGAAGTAATATATTATTATTTTACACATAATGAGGGATTACAAACAAGATACATCATTAAGACGGAAAATAACAGAAAATGGTGGGAGATTCGAAAAATAATGTTGTTACATGCAGAATGCTTGATTTCCATAAAAAAATCCCACTTGTCATTGGTATGTATGGCGAACTTAATGGAATAATGTTGAATTACGTAATACCCCTCCATACAAAGTAATTTTTTGATAAAGACAAGTCGTAAGGATTCGTATCGTCGTGTGATTTAATCTTACAATGTTGTTTAATTTTGGATAGGTTTTAATGGATATGGAATACGACGTCTATGAATTTCCATTGATTCCACAAGTTCCCTAGTTTCAATAAATAATATCCTCATCATGTAAGCAATTCTTCAATCTTTCAGCTTGATGAAATCTCCTTAAATTTAGAATAAGAAGATCAGTTCGATTTAAGCCATGAATTAGAAGCATGAAAACGTTTTAGAAGATACATATGGTGTAGATTTGACATACGTCAGAAATGCAAACTCTCAGACTCTCACATGGTTTAGTCTTACGCTGTTTTCACATCTGGAACCGAGACTAACGAAGTTTACAAATCTTGTTTTCTACACACCCACATTCAGTCCCACCGATCCAAGACTCAATGATACGCATCTTCCACAACCTACATTATGTAACTTTTAAGTTTGTGGTACACAAGTAAGATAATAACTAAGTGAAACCTTCAAATCAAATATGTACAATGATATACGAAAGTCAGATAGGAGAGAAAGAATACTGCGTGCCATCTCATCAGCTCTCCTTTGCATTGTGGACTTATTTTGGACAAAACTATCGTGGGAGGACTTTTTAGATTTCTCCAAAATGTCCCCTTCTCTCTGCGAATATGCGATATTGCAAAGATTGAAATCAAATATTAGCAGCAAACGTTTTAAGCAGCATTACGTTGTCTTGGTACATTTGATATTAATTTTGGTTGGAGTGACTTATAATACGAAAATCATTGTTGCGTTAACGTTTTCAGCTGTGGTATGGATTTCCCTATTCGTTGGAGTCCTTGAATGCGGACTGATGAAAAAAGGTGGATTATTCAGGTCTACAAAAGATTTAGTGGTAAAAGTCTGATTATATCTTCATTGACTTGTCATTAAAACCATTTTCTCACAATTCATCTTCCAATAGACAGCTCCATGGATCATTTGCAATGCAATTTTCCTCTGCTGCATTTCCATGTTTAAGTCAATTATATTTTATTCCATGATATCAGGCTTGATCTGTGCTACTCATGCAATACTTCGACCCGTTATGAATGAGAAACGACGACGGATAACAAAAATGGAGTACGACGGGTTCTCATCAGAGTGCGATCGTCCAACTTTTGACTCTGAGACAACTATAAATTTTGTTCAGGGACAAACAGAATCATTCCTTCGACGTCGAAATCAGACCGTTGGTCTGGATGTACCAATGGCGTCATTATATCAACCGCAATCAAAATCAGATTGAATTATGGCAAAGTATGTTACAACATCTGGCAAATCATGCTACATCATCGGCTTGATTACAATCATTTCTCTTTAAACTTAAAATATGCACATGATCGATTTCAGGGATGCTTCTAAACCGAGCAGGATTTGTCCAATGTAGAACATCGACTAAATTTGAGCCGCTCTTCTCCAAACAATCTTCACGTAATTTCTTCTGAACAGCCTTTTTTGCTTCAACAATTTCATCCTCTGTCACATAACCTCCATACTTCCACAAGCACCAATGACTTATACCTTTGTCAAAGAAATAAGGAAAGTCATTCAACAAAAGACGCTCTGTTCCGACTTTAATCTTTTCGCCATCGACGGAAATTGCGTCATCCTTTTCAACAAAATGCTTCCCCGTTTTCTCGTCTATTGCCGGACTGAATCCAAAAACTCGTACCAACATAAAATCTGCAATAGATCTCCACTCGCGTGAAATTCGTTTCCGATATGCTTGATATTCGACTTCTTGCTGCTCCGAGCGCAATAATAGACCAAATTTCTTGGCATTCAATATTTCCATCACCTCTTCCCACGACATTGGCGTTATCCTCAATTTTCGTGTTCCCACCGATGATGACGATGATAGCGATAATGATGATGACGACGAAGAGGAGGAGTCAGTCGCCCCTCGTTTGCATTCATTCATAGATTCCATGCTTCCTAACTCCTAACTCAATCCAGCAGATGATAAACTCTTTCCCGTCTCCTGAAGATTGGACGAATCTCTATGACACTACATGTACGTTGTAAGTATTGCATGTGTGAAGTTGAAAAATGAACCCTCTTGTGGGTGGTGGCGGGTGGCGTATCATGAATCATGAGATCATGAGAAGGGAAAAGGGTGGAAACTTTCCAAAAATCATTCAAAATTTATCTACACCGGTCTACGTGTACACGCGTGGGGCGTGAGACATGATCTACGTACGATCAAAACATAAGATTTTGCAATCCGAAGATAACAATTTGTCTGAATTAACTCTTTTAATTTAATGAGTACATAGAACATAGATATATTAAGAATATATTATGTTGAATGCCATTGCGGAGTTTGTATGGGGGGAAGAAAATGGAGATCCACTAGCCTCGCCGCAAGTATGTATGGATATGATCGTCGATCTGACCCTATCGATGCCATGTTTCAAGAAGCTGTTGGCCAAGATGATTGGAATTGCTATTCTTGCTGCCTCATGTATTAATAAAGCTCCGATTATTTATAATATTGTGAGTAATAAATCTGCTGCTGGATTGTCAACCAAGGCGCAGTATTCAGAATTGGTGGTGTATGTCAATGCAGCGCTTTATGGTTTGTTGCAGGGTAATCCGTTTACAGCGTACGGAGAGACCGTCATAGTCAGCTTACAGGTGGCCGCAATCACTGCCTTAGTGTGGAAGTATCAGAGAATAAATATGAAGGAGATAATGGCTGCATTGCTTGCGTTTGGACTGTATCTAGCGTTGGTTTTTAACGTGGTGCCAGAGACTCACTACTTCATGCTTCTGTCTGGTAATTTACCTATTTTAGTATACTCCAGAGGACTCATGATAGTTGGGAATTTTACTGAAAAACATACAGGGGCGCAGAGCTCGGGGACACATTTGATGAACTTTGTGGGTAGTCTCATAAGGATTCTAACAACCATCCAAGAAATCGGCTTTGACTGGGCTATGCTGTCAGGATACATTATCTCTGTCACTCTAAATGTCACTCTCTTGACTCAGACCATTTTGTATAAAGAGAACACAAATCGTTATTTCCAATCACTAAAGAAGAAAAAAGATTAATTCGAGTTATTGCGTGGTTTGTGAATAACCGAAGGTATCTGAAATGTTTACTTCGATTGTTGCTCTCCTGTAAGCTCGTGTGATCGAATAATAGACGATAACTGCATGAGTTAAACATTTTAAATTACATTTGTTCTGAAAACTTTTCATTAATTATAGTCTCTGTAAATTTTAATAATGCAAATTTAAGTGGAACTTCATTCAGGACGGTCATGAGGATGAAAGCTTAATTCAATGTCTATATCATGGGGCGAAGTACATGTAACTACCAGGTAGTTGTTAAGCGAATTTTTCTGGAGTACGTATTAGTTCCAAAACAATATGTCATCCATTGTTTCAAAAAAACATATCATCCTTGGGATCTTTTTTTTTAATCTGTATGCTTTTCTTTTGTTAACTTCTACTATTGTACCAGTTTATGCGTCCGTTATCTGATGAAAAAAAGGGGGGGGGGATTGATGTATCTATGTTGGGATTCTGAATGTTAATTCCAAAACCAATGTCCTGCTGCTTAGGTAGAAACAGTATGATGAAAAGATTAATAGTTCATTGTAGATGGTCACCTTATGAATTGGTGACTAAATCTACATGTGTTGGCATTCATGTACATGATGCACCTACGTATGCAAAGATAAGCTCATTATAGATGGCCACCTTCTTCGAATTGCTAAAAACAGCCCAACCTGCTAAATGTGTTGATATGGTCTGCTGTAGTTATCTCTAGTGACTCAGCTAATGCACCTACTAGGCGCGGAACTCTACGTAATATAGATTGGGCACCTATTAATTGTGCATACCTAATTTTTTTGTTATTTTACATCTAATTGATAACGCGTACAAGATAATAGAACATGTACCCGAAAAATCAAACATCTATTCATTGTTTCACATCTAAAAAGACAAACCACTCGCTGAGTGGCAAACTCAATATCATCTTTATATTACACATTGTGATCGTCGAAGCATACCAAAAGCAGGTGTTTCAGGAGTAAAAAGATATTATTCAAAGAATAAAGACAGAAACGATCGTAATCCAAAAACAGTAGTAATAAATCCATATATTATGGAATGAGAGGCTCGAGAAATGAAAGTTGCGCACTTGCTGCCCTAGCTTCGGCCACATCCTCATACTTAATGCAATCTCTTCCCTTTTCCTGAGCAGTCTTGAACGACTGATTGGCGAATTTCTTAGTAAAGAGTTCAGCTGCGAATTGCACCAATATTGCAGCTTCATTTTGTACAATACCTACATCCTTATTCAATCTCATTATCCTCTTAATATTCCTAAGCGGCAACGCACACGCTCCACTCTCTCGATTTTTACGCGCCGTTTCTCTACCCCTCGCCAGCTGCGCCAATAATCTTTCTCGATGTTCTGGCGACGCCTTTGGCCGTTTGCTTTGCTTTTTTGCTTTTGGAGGACTATTATTCGAAATGCTAGCATTTGTTTTATCATCTTCCTGTACATCATCACCATCATTATCATCGTCTTCCTCCTCCTCCTCTTCCTCATCAGCCACACTTTTAAGTTTTGTTTCGGAAACTACTTGTACATCCAAGGCTACAGCCGACTTCTGATCTTCTGCGACGTCCTCCTCCTCCTCGCCGTCGTCGTCCTCGTCGTTTGCCGTACTGTCCTTCTTCTCGTCATTATCGACAGCATCATTGCCATCTTCCTGCCAATCTACCACCTCCTCCTCTGCATTTACCGATGTTGTAGTTGGCATTATGGGCGTTTAGTTGAAGGAGATGAAGACTGTTTTTTACTTTATTTTTGGAGGGACCAAGAGAGAAAAAGAGAGGACCGTATATATTTTGTGTTTGTAACCGATTATTATGCATGTGACTACTATGAATTGCGAAATGCACAAAACATGTCACACGAGTATATCGAGCATCGAGTATCGCAGAACGACTATCATCTCACATCTCGTTTCTCATAATATCTCGAATGTAGCTGTAGCTGTAGCTGTAGCTGTAGCTGTAGCTGTAGCTGTAGCTGTAGCTGTAGCTGTACTTCTTCGTACCTTTTTTATCATCACGGCATCTTCCTCCATATTTACGTACGATCGTACATTTATACGTACATAGTACATACCATACTTTGTAAGAAGCTTGAAAATAAATTGGATAAAAACCGTTATGAACCGCTAAAACGTTGGAATTGAAAAATTGGGATCGGTATCGGTATACTATACGGTATGGCACTTCACTCTTCCCTGCTATACTTGTTACTACAGAAAAATAAGAAATACATTCGTCCCATTTCCATATATACATACCGATCAGAACACACAATCTACATACGAGTATATATAATACACAGCAAGAAATCCGATTGGAGGGCAGAAAAAGTCGGGGAAGATCGCAATTACCGAGAGTGTGTGTCCCGGTTGTCAGTCAGTCAATCCGTACTCGTCGTCCCTTTCTTCATTATGGCATCATCGGGAAGATTATCAAGCCTTTCGCGTGTACTTTTTCCATCTGTGACCGATGGTGGTTCGTCCACGTCCTCGTCCTCGTCCTCGTCCTTATCGTTGGGCAGTAAGGAAGAGATTGCCTCCAATGTTTCCACCTTGGAACGAATTGGTTTCACGAATAATACAGATACACGTACACGTCATGAGAGTCCTGGTATAAATACGTATACTATGGAGTCTGGTAACGGTAGCACTAGGAGGAGGGGAAGAAGGGGA
>Ga0209092_10003084_pt1 | contig 14780 bp, 7 predicted proteins | sample FraStrMetagenome_FD_187446 | JGI IMG/M metagenome (GOLD analysis project Ga0209092, IMG submission 187446) | Marine eukaryotic phytoplankton communities from Arctic Ocean - Fram Strait ARC3M Metagenome (SPAdes) (version 2) | ecosystem: Environmental > Aquatic > Marine > Oceanic | place: Fram...
GCGCGCTCTTTTTGGTTATAGTAAGAAATTTTGGAGAAAACCAGAACCCTTTGAAATATTTTTTTGCACTTGAATTGTACGGATCAAAAACGTCCAGTGGGTGTCAACATAGGATTACTTAGGAGAGATCTAACGTTCAAATCTTATTGAAATCCTTTTCAACAAGCACTATATCGTAGCAACCGGTATCTATTTTTACTGAAAGCAGGAGAAGAGTAAGTACCTTTGTTTCTCATAGATTTATTTATATTGCAATGTCATCCAGCCAGCCCTGTCTTAGTATATTTCCATATATTATGACTACTTTTAAGTAGTATTTTTCATTTCATGTGCTATAAATTAGTTTTTACTCACATACATGCGTAACGTTTAATTTCCTTGATTGATTGACATCAAACGCCACGTAACCAGGTTATCGAAAAAAGCTCTTGAGTAAAGTAGATTGAGCAACTAAGTGGTGACAAGTTTTCCAAGGATTGAGGTGATAGATTGGACACCGATAGTAAATGTCTCTTAAGTTGGTCTCTAGCTCGCAATTTTTATCAAACGAAAAATCATTCAAGACTTCCTCTGCTACTGTCCCTATTGTATCTGAACCAAATAATATTTTTTCTCTTGGTACAAGTGTGAGTATTGAAGAAAAGAACATTGAAAACAATTCCAGCAGACGAGTTTCTACTAGAATATCTCAAAAGACAGAGAAAATGGATAAAAATGACAGTGTTCCGCGTGAAAAAGCAGATTCCGAAGAGGAGGAAGATAAGAAAGGAGCATCAGGGAAAGCTGGCAATAAAGAAACTACAGGAAAAAGCAGACGCGAGCTTCCTGCAGGTGCAGTTGCGACTCTGAAACAATGGCTTCTTTCTCCAGAGCATTTTACCCATCCTTACCCAACGCCTCAGGATCAAGCTCTCCTAATGCAAAAAACTGGTATTGACAAAAAGCAACTGAAAAATTGGTTCACTAATGCAAGGAGACGTATTTGGAAACCTATGCTTAAAAAACAACTAGAGCAGGGAAAACTTGCGGCTACTGGCGCTGGAGGTGGTGGTGTAGCTGTAGCTGGATTAGTGTTGCCTGGACTTGTGCAAACAAATAAGGTCGGTGCCACGGAACTGACTCAGAACAACATCGAAAATCCGCAGGCGATGAATGCGATGCACGCTCATTATCAACAAGCTTTACAACAACAGCAGCAACAACAACAACAACAACAACAACAGCAACAACAACAGCAGCAGCAGCAACAACAAAACGTGAGTATTGAGAATTTGCGTAGCCTTTATCTTCTAAGCGATTTATTGTTTTCTCACACTGGTGTCTTTTTAATATATCTTTAGACTGGATATGACATGGGAAGTAGCAACTTGTACAAACAACAGCAACAGCAACAACAACAGCAACAAAATTCTAATGGAAGCAACGGTCTAGCATCTTACTTTGGCAATCAGTCTGGCTATTCCCAACAGCAACAAAATACAAGTAATCAAGGTGGCATGGCAACAAATAACTCACTTGCAAGCTTGCAACCATTGAACGGACAATCAAGCAATAGTTTTTCAAGACAATTGATGAATAAAACAGACAGTCATGCTGTTTTAATGGAGCTTTTTGCAAGAGATCAAGATCTTGTCCGGCAAGCCACTGAGGGAGCTAAACTCAAAGCTTCTGCAGCAATAGACAACAAAAACCTATCCAATGGAAATAATTTATCGCATCAACAACATCAAGTGACAAGTCAACATCCTATGAAAATGGGAAATATTTCTGCTAAAATGGGTAGTGTACCTGCTCTGAATTCTTGGCCTCATTTCTCAAGTGTTTCATCTCTGAACAATCTGGGTACTTTGACTGGAGTGAAAAGTATTACTAATATGAGTGGTGCGGATCTTGCAAGTCAAGGAAACCTAAACAAGAAAGGAAATCTAGCACAAGTGAAAAGTATTGAATCAATGGTAAGCATATTTATAGTTTGCTCTCTTGCACTGCGGAAAGATTTTCACATCGCTCTCTTTTTTCATAATTGTAGGGTCGGGCGGACTCTTATGCTTTTCTTGAAGTATTTTTCGATGATCGTAGTAGTCAAAACGGAAACTGGTCTCAACGACTTGGAAATAAAAGAGAGCGCGAAGAAGATACTGATATTGGACTCTCTCTCGAAGATGATGGGCCATCATCTGGCACATCAAAGCCATATCCTTCCATGGTACAATCTGCTGCTGGAGCTCCTCGACCTGCCCCATTACCTCCAGACAACAAGGACAAACCAGGTATTACCGGAAGTAACAATGATAGCAATTCATTGAAACGAGCATATGATGACGCACTTGCTGCACGAGGACTCATGTCGGTCAGCAGAAGTAGTGAAAAATTGACAGATCTTGCTCTTCCTGCAAAAATGCGACGAACTTTATCTCAAGAAATTCTGCGACAACAAATGCCCCAATCGTTTCCTTCATTCATGGGTGATCAAGGGCAACAACAAAACAATGGTCCAATACATTCTTCAATGCCAGCATCATCGAATCTTCAATATTCAGGTCAACATCCAGGACAGCACCCTGGACAACAATCACGGGCACAGATGAATATTCAAGTAAGTGCAACCCCACAAGTCCCTCTTTCCGACGCAAATATGAACAATTCATCTGTAGAAGTCCCTACCTCAACTAAATGTGCTATATGTGGTTGCATTAATGTAGACACGCAACTAAGACCCTGTGGACATATGTTCCATGGTCGCTGTCTCAAACCAAGTTTGCAAAACGCGATGGGACCACCAATCTGTCCTATTGATCATATACCGATGCAGTCCGCTGTCTTGGCTGTACCAACTGATGAGGTAAGGATACATCTTTTTATGACATATGTGCATAAACTTATTTTCTCAAAAAAACGTCACTAATTTTGTTTTTCATCTATTTTACGTTACCAAATCCATCAACAGTGCATTACTGTACCTTTACAGAATCCTCCCTTACTTCACCAATCTTGGGATGGCAATAGTCAGTCAATACCAACTGAGGCAACATCGACATCTTAAATCTCTATGCCTATACAAGTATGCTATGGATTATAATATTTAATTCAGTCAATGCATCCTACGAATAATCATGTTTTTATCCCTTTTGGTCAACAATCGCCTCGATTCTTCAACCCTCACGCTATACATGCATAAATCTAATTCTGTTACCGAACAATATATATTTATAATAATCTTTTGCAACGGAATAAAAAGCTTATAATATTTGATATTTTTGATGTTAATTGCAAAGCTTTGTTTTCAAACGACTGCTTTTCTTAAACTAGAATAATTTGCTTGGTTGATTAATCCAACATATCAATATTCGTAGATCTTGAGCATTAGTGTCTATAATTTATTATTGAAGATATAACTGTTGTATCGTGATGAAATAAAACAAATTAAAATTTTGATTATTAATCTAGAATGATATTCCTTTGCATTATACTACTGCTGTCTTCGATTTTATAGTGTTGAACCTCAAAGTTCGATAAACGAGAAAAATTTCCTCGTTATATTCACCCATTTTTGAAAATAACGTACCTAACTACGTTAATCTATAAAAAATGTGATGTTATGAGTCATTCAACAATCATTGCCATAAGGTATTGATTATCCATATTGCTAGAGTCATAAGAAAGAAATTTCAATACGAACGAAATTAGAATACTAAGGGGCGTCATCCGAACTTTGATCTCTTAGAGGATAGGTTCAATCTTAGGGCAAAATGTGTGGACGAGCTGTTCAAAGATCGGCTGCTGTTCTTAACGCAGCAACAATACTTGGATGTCATCCCAACTCTTTTTCTTCCTTACAAGTTGAGGGATCAACTAGAATGAATATGTCTCCCGGAAACACTTTTACCGTTTTGCAAAAAGATACAAAATCTGTATCCAATGCTAATGACTATTTGAGGACTAAAAGTGAAATAAATAATAATGACAAAAAAGCTGAATTCTGCACGAGGGAAAAAGTATGGGGTCTCATAACTCGAAAAGGGACATCATCTTCACCCCTACCCAAAGGAGCATCAAAACATTTTTCGAATCTTATGTTCAACGCTCGGAGTGAAACTGCAGCCGAAAAACCTTCGTTTCGAAATTTAATTTCATCTGCAAAATCTTGCATACTTCCTCTCGATGGTTACTATGAATGGAAAACACCTTCAAAGGACACCATCGGAAATAATAACAAACAGCCCTATTATGTGCACCGATCTGATGGTTTACCTCTTTTTGTTGCGGGTCTGTACACTGAAGTATCAACAGGGTATCCTGAACAAAATGAATTACACACTTTTACAATGCTCACAACTAGTGCTTGTCCACAATTAAAATGGCTTCATCATCGTATGCCCGTTTTACTCTGGGATGAAAATCTAATAAAAAAATGGATATCGTCTCCTTCATCTCAATTGCTAGAAGAGGTAGCTTCTTTGTCGAATAATACTGGCCATCATCCCAATTTAGCTTGGCACCCTGTAACGAAGAAAATGAGCAATGTGCAATATGATGGAATGGACTCAATTGCTCCTATTAAACTACAAAAATTACCAAGCATTACATCTTTTTTCGGAAATAACTCATCGCCATCAGCTTCTATGAAAAGAGATGACCATATTCATAATAATTCCATCGCAATCAAAATAAAAGATCCTCACGGTATAAAAGTCAAAAAACAAGAATTTTCCAAAAAAAAATCCACATTATTTTCTACTCAATCCCCTCCTCCAAAAGCAAAAGGTAAAAGAGCTAATTTCACCAATCAATTAAGTTCTTGGAACGAGACACTTTCAAAGAAACCAAAGTTACATTCGTTGAACAATATAGACACTGCGAAAAAAGCGCACAGTGATTCTTCTTCGCCTTCTTCTTCTAACTCCATAAATATGAAGTCGTCAACAAAACCAAAGGCAAAGCGTGACATTACATCTTACTTCAGAAAACGATGATACTCATTTTTTTCTTTCAATTTTGTTGTGACAGCAATTGATAAGATTCTTTTGACAGCTCAACATCAATTATTCTGAAGCGCATTGACTGATTCGTCTACTGTGAATTTTATATCAAATATGAAAGATTTTACTTTCGCACCGAAGCTTCTGTCACTTGAAATTTCGATCGGTCAAACACGATGTGACAAAGAAGAAACTTATATGTAAAATTGTCATAACTTCAATAGGTTGTGTACTTTTAGTCGAAACTATCAAAGCAATAGATTTGTTTAATTATTGATAATTTGTGGATACGTTGAAAACAACTTAACAAAGAATCTTGTTGTTTCTTTCTTCAAACGCCCATTTCCACTGAAAAATTGATGTTTTTTTTAGCGTTTGAATTATCACACCTTAAAATATTGTTTAAATTTATGTGTTGCTTTCTTTTAAAAATGATAAATGAGATTGTAGATATAATCAACTTGAACAAAAACTGATCATGTTGAAGCACTTCCTAATGTGAGGTTGATTGTTGCATTTTCAACCGAAACATGACTATAAACATGCTATTTTGGAAATTACAATTTACTCTGTCCAAAGACTCTCATTAGACAGACATTTTATCATGAATTTTTGTTATTGAAAATGATACACACCGTGTCAGAGAATATTACTATATTAGGTATTCATGACAATCTTTTCGTGTCCATGCTCATTTTGAAAACCTTCAGAAATTGGAATGTTTCTTCTGAGAATGCATGAAGTTGTTTGTATGTGATGTTCAATGTTTATTTATTTCTCGTTGAAAAATCAGAAAAATCACAATACATAATGTGACGTGAATGTAGCTAGAGGAAGTGAAAGTGTCAACAGGATATATTTGATGCTTATTTGACAACTGTACGGCGTTCGAATATGTGAGGGTATCTATATTTCTACTAAAGTATGATGTCCCTTTCTTTATGTTTAATCTGATATTTAGATGATTAGGCGTTTTTAAAAATATCATATTTCTATACTTCATCCAATTGAAGAATGAAGCAACGCGTGGTTCTATTTTTGCATGCATTATCAGTAGGATTTATGTACAATGCATACATACCCTTGGCTAGTCTGAACCTATTCAATCTATTTATTATCTACGGGAAATGTGTACCTATGGTGTAATTCACTTTTTAAGCAGGAAATAGCGAGCATCATTTTTGGTTATTGATTGAGGGAGTTCTTACCTAAATTTTTCAGCCTTACGTATGAGTGTTAGTACATTCGTAATTGAATATTCTCGTATGGGTCGTATTTTTGTTAGCAGTCGTTCTCCCTCGAGAGAACTAGTTAGATAAACCAAATCAATTTACCAGCCGTCGTTCAGATGCCATTACCATGAAGCGATTGTGGCCCATTTTGATGCCATCTCTCATTCTTTTCCTTCCAACTTGGATACTCATAATACTATTGGCATCTGTGGAAGAGGCAGATTGCACAGAAAATTCATATATAAAAGTTTCTGTTTCGCAAGAAAGTCTTCGTCAAGTCCCATCGTGTATTCCAGAAATATCATGGGTTGAACTTGTGAACACAGTAAGTATTTGAAATTGTGTACCATCAAGATATCATATAATGCTTTTAGATCCTATTCTTTTGTTGGGTAAAGTTTGCAGACCAGTTTTGCAATTCTTCCCATCGGTGTTTCACTTTTTTTAATTTTCGACCTACCCTGCTTCGTTGTCACCGCAAAGAAAGATGGTGTCTAGATATTGCTGGGGCATGCATGTTGGTCAGAAATCATGTGTCTCCTCTTGATGATATTTTGATAAGGGATGATCTATTCAACTCTAGTTTCATACCTTGATGAGACAAATTTTTCTAACTGTTTTTGATTTCTTGAAATATTTTGCTTGCAGCACCCAACCAATACCATTGCCATTCTTGGTATTGACACTATTGAAATAGATGTACCCAATGACCAGCAGCATCGATTTTTCGAAATAAATCCAGATGGCTTCCCCCTTTCACTTTCACCTGGCCAAACGGAATACAAACCACTCATTTTTCTACCTAGGGATAATGATCTTGCTACTACAACAACATTCAAAGATGGACCTTCAAACAACGATATTCATCAAATCATTGCTCATAATGCAATTGTTCGCGTAATAACCTCCGAAGGGACCGTTTATTCTCCATTCAAAGCATTATCTGTTTTGTCCAACTCTTATGGACTTCCTAATGGGTTACACTTTCGTGGAAAATTGAGAAGTATAGTGAATTACAATCAGGATCGAAGGAATAAAGGATTAGAAGTGAACGAAATGAGATGGGAATATGACATCTTCCTCCGTAACCCATCCGATACTAAATTATATATCTATGAAATATTTCCGTCAGAACCTGACTGGATAAAAATCCAGCTTCTAGATGATTTAATTGGAGATATAATTGGACCACCCGAAATTTTACCGGGTCAAATTATGTATATTGGCACGGTTGTTGTGTATTCTTCTGAGGTGATATCTTCTCTCAATAGTAGGCATGATAAAGAAGATTATATCAATGACTCTATTTTACTTGGAGGATATCTTCATATTCGTACAAATTTAGATGAGTTGGTCATGCCAATAGATCTGAAATTGTCTGGTGTTGTAGTTGCTATTGAAGCAGAGAGGGCCCGAGCTAGGAAAAAAGTAGGTGCCACAGTAGGAAATACTGGGAACTCGATAACAATACAAGCTAGGAATGATGATGAAGTTCATACGCAAAACTTAAAAGATTCTTCAACAAACAAAGATGATGAGAAAATTACAATTGACACATCCAATCAAAAAATAGTGAATAATACTGAATTTGCAATAACCTACAAACAGGAAGATTTTCACTTCCCAACATTATTGTCAGTTTCAACCAGTCTCAAAAATATTGCCAAAGACGACCAAATCAGGAAACAGCAGGGATTTAATTTGATTCCAAATGCATTCCGACGAAAAAATATACAAACTGATGCTACAAATAACGAGTTGATTGAGCATATACTCTCTTTCACGAACAATTGCTCCGTTCCTCTGACACTCTCATCTATAGAATTATCATCACCTCAATGTTCGCAATGGTTCGAGCTGAGAAATCATAATTATTTTGAAGGATTAGACGCTGAGCCTGGAGAAGTCTGGAAATCACCTGGGAGAGATTTAAGTTTAGTTTACTTTGGAAATTTTACCGATGATGTTCCAACACCTTTCAAGTCTTGTTCTTTAGCATTGACAACCGATGTTTTCACTCATGAGATTCCAATCACATTATATGGAAATGAAATCCTAATAACAGCGGAAACAAGCACACTTCCACCATTGTGCCAAATATCTCCAGACAAAAATGGAAATAAATATATGGACATCAGAAATTGTAGTGCGCAATGGTGGGACACCGCTTCGAGTATAAGTAGAGTGAAATCCAGTTTATCACACGATATTGGTTCTTTACCCCTCACTCTTAATTTTGGTGCTATTGCAGCAGGGGAGATCTCAGTGAGATCATTGATGTTAACTAATCCTAATCCTATTCCGGTAAAAGTATTGTCAGATAAATCGAGTTTGGAGGGCATGGAAATCAGTTTAGGTCGTACTTCAGCCCGTGTTGCTGATTATATCCCTTCTTCTGAGCGACAGTTTTGGAATCATCCATTTTTCCCCGAACTTGGTTGGAAAAACGATGTAAAATTCAGCGATGACATCGATGAAAATCTTCGTGATTCGTTCATAAAATACGGAGCCATTGAATTATTCAAGGAAGCAAACAAACCTAGCTTAAACTTTTATTCATCGAACAATAATACACGTGCGCTTGGAAATCAGGAAGGTGGAGTCATGTTATCTCTTGATGGCCAATATCGAAAGAAGCTTGCTACATCTTCAAATCAGGAACAAAAATCTTGGTCTATTCCACCGGGTGCTGTAGCTCGTTTTGACGTGTACGTTCATGCTCCTCCAAGTGAGGTGCTAGAAAAAGATATTACTAGTTTCGTAGCTTCTGGAGTTGTATTAGAAACTGCGACTACAACCCTAGAGCTATTAGTTACTTTTGATACATTGTTAGGAAAACTTGAACTAACCCCCAATTTCAATCAACAGTCTGATAGTCCACTAATATCCGACACTAACAATTCATCAAACCACTTTTTTGAACCCTCGAAAAAAACCTTGCACATTCCAGCGTACTTCCGCCCCTTCAATGCATCCAAATTCGACCCAGTCTCAAATACAGATGGAAGCGGAATTGAGCTCGTACTTTCCAGTTCTTTTACAAGTGATCTCAAGTTGGACCATTTAGAAAGTTGCAATAAATGGTTTTCAGTTTCTTCAATCAATGATCTCATCAATAATGCAATACCTGTACGCGCTTTAGAGCGCTCACTTCCTATTGGGCATATTTTTTCATCAATCACCTGTAGAAACAACAATTTTTATTCTTGCGCAGTGGAATGGCTACAAAATTCTAATTCTATACAGCCACCAGGATGTGGTTTAGGTAGCAAAATAAGTGGCATTGATGAAGCTTTGAATTTATTTTTGAATGATAGCAGAGAAAATATTTTATTGCAGTTAAAAGAAGCAGAGCATTTTGTCTCCTCTTTGTACTCTTCCAATACAAGTGATATAAATTCAAAGATATCAACACGCAAAGGAAGGACATCCCCTTTGACGAAATCTTCAATATCAAATATTGATAAGGCAAAGAAAGCGTGGCATCAAATATCAAAACTCAATTTAAATCGGGTTTCCACAGAAATTTCAGCCAAAACTTTTCATGGAAATAAACAAAGTGATTCAACTCCAACATCTGTACCCGCTCTTTTCGCAGATACAGAATTGATTCTCCCCTCCATAAACGCACTTGTGAATTCTACTCTCGATTTTACTGTAAATTCGATCTCTTCTTACAACTATAAATACATTACTGTGCATAATCCAACAGCAGTACCTCTGAGAGTCGGAATTGCCTCTGCTGAAACACCAGATATATTTGTTCAATATTCTGCAGATTCAACTCACTCTTGGTGGACTATAAATAATTATTGGATGCCAGATGGAAAAGGAAATGTGCTACAAAGCAATCATAATCTGACAATAAAAAACGCTGGAGGTACATTTGTTACTCTCGTAAATCCTAGTCTGAACTCTAAAAACTCTTTTAGTTCAGGATGTGGAAAACAATGTGGCTTACGGAATGAGGCTAATGTTGTTGAAAAGGGACATATAGTTATTGGTGCTAGTGCTGCTCAAGGATCATTGAGTGCAAAGGATAATGATTATCCAGCTCCATTTGCTTTGGGTAGGCGTGGCTTGGCAGAAGCTGACGTTCCACCATTTGGTAAAGCCAAACTTGGACCTTTATATTTTCGACCGGCACAACGAACAGAGTACGTAAGTGAGATTTTTTTACAAAATTCTCTCACGGGCTTAGAAAGAGTTATCATTAAAGGAATCGGTGGTTTGGAAAAAATATCTTTTCTGCATGAAGACGTAGAACAAAGGATAGGTAGACCGACTTTAGTCTTCACTGGAAATAACGAATCAATGAAAAAAGATTTGTCTCTTACTAACTTTGGCGATATTGCTGTGGAGATAAGAAATATCTACATAGCAACAAGTGAAATCACAAATTATGCATCATCAAGGAAACCTACTAGAAGTGATATACATACTACTAAAACCAACGCGTATTCTCAAAGCTGCGAAGAACATGGATTCAGACTTGTCGGTTGCATCTCCAGTAAAGATAAGTTCACTAACCTCAGTGATTCAAGTCTTTTTCCAGACTTAAAACATGGGCTCATTCTTGAACCTGGCCAAAATAGAAAAATTTCGGTTCAGTATACCCCTGATTGCACATTTGGAACAGTTTACGTATCTCTGAATGTTGAATATAGAACTCACGATGTGAGCAATGATAATGTGAATGATTTGCAGATTAAAAAAATGGATCTATTGATGGGCTTCGATAAAAATGAGAATGCTCAGGAAAAATGTTTTTCATCAAAGTCAAATGCATTAACACAACAGCAAAGATTAAGTGAATCTTTTGCGTGGATTCTTAGCTTCATGTACATCTTAATAATCATACATTCTTTTATGTACAGGTATTACCATTCTCGTAAGTTTCGTGAAAAAGCTTCTCAAAGCAATGAAAAGGAATTTTATGATTGCCAAGAATCTGCTTCCAGTTTGAAGCCGACCCCTTCGATATCGCACTTTCATTGCCTTATCAAATCGAATCCTACGAGTCAAGAACTTATAGCTCTTGGTAAAGAACAAGCGAAGAAAGTCTTAGTTTCACGGTATTCGAAATTGAGCATATCAACTGAGCTATCACAATGTGTTCAATTCGAAATTGATGCTGGAAGGGAAGAAGAGTTACATGTGAATAATGCCACAGTAGGCCCAATGAAAAAGATTTCTTCTTTGAGTGATGTCATTTACGGAACATATGATGAGAATTCACTGAAAGAATTTGTCCCAAGTGGATTGGGCTGGAGATTTCGTACGAAAGAGGCATGGATACCTTCATTGAAAAATTGCGATAATTTCCTTGAAGATTTAGATTTAGATGATGTTGGTAATGTCAGAGAATTAATAATGCGACGTAAAGCAAAGGGCAACCTTGACTTTATTTCTGAGTCGACAAATTTGAAAAAGAAAGTGCCTGATAAACACAGTGGCGGAAGCTTCAATGTTTCTTGTGCAGAAAATGAGAAAGATCTCGACACAGAAAATTCAAATCAAGTTTCTAGCATGCCTCCAGTTATCAAAAAGCAACCAAAATTCGATACCAATGAATCTAAACTATCAGAACCATTTGTTTTAGTCAATGCTGATGAAAAAAGTATTCAAAGTGGAATGAATACAAATGATACCAAGGTTAATTTTGATGATATTCAGACATCTAAAACCTCCCCAAGAGCATATACTAAATCCGAAATGAAGGATTCCAAGGAATTGCATGAAAAGGAAAGAACAGATGTGGAAATCGATCTAAGGTCATTATCTTCACACAAGAAAGGTTCCGACGCAAGTAGGTAAGATTTCTTTTGATCAGTTTTTTTCTCAATTTTTCATCAACTCACACCTTTTTTGTACTGAAGGAAAAAACATCAAAAACTTCAGAATCAATTCAAACCTGCATCAAAAACTGGCCAGGCTGCTGTAAAAATGCGCGTTGAACAATCTAAAGAATTGAATGGGAAGAATATCCCATCACGTCCAAATTCATTTGCAGAAACACATAAAAGCAACAAAAAAGATCAATATTCCAAGCGTCTTGCACACAGCAATAACGAGAATAAATCTAACCGACAGCCACAACAAAATGAAGTAAAACCTCAACATGTAGGCAACTCTACATCCAAGCAGAATATGCCACTTAAGAAGAGAGAAGACTTTGATACACACAGTAAAATCAACTCAACGCCCATTTCAATAGTAGAGAAGGATAAAGGAGGAAAATTAAAATCACCAAACGAAAAAGACCAGAAGATTAATGGTTCCTCTAAAACAGTAAATCGATCAGTTGTGATCACAAAAAAGAAACCTGCAGTGGATGAAAAAGAATTCAAATTATTAACTCCATCAAGGCTTGATGATCAACGTAATAATTCAGAAATAAGTGACCCCGGCGCTCACATTGCTTCTGAATCATCACAAAGCCCTCCAACTTCACCTATGAGGCCCCCACCTGGTCTTTTACCACCACCTGGCTTCACGTCTGAATCCAACGATCCGAAGGAAGATAATGAAGTAATAAAAACGAATCAAGTGTCGTATGATGCTATTGATATAAATATCCCTCCTTCTCCTGATCTAGGCGTCTCAATTTTAAAGAAGGCCGACGATGCACCTCAAAGCCCTTCTTACAATCCAGAAAATCTATATCAATTTAATCAGCCATTGATTGGTAGGAGTCAGCCATCTTTTTTGTCTGGTAATCAAAATCTGATCACTCCAAGTGATCTAATGCAAAACAAAAATGCCGTTTCTGCTATAGGCAGCGAACGCTCCAATATGGGTTCCGAACTAATAATGTCAAGCAATGATACCACTTTTGATGCCATGCAGAGTAACATTACGCAATTAGGATTGGAAGGTGGATTCGACATCGATAGTTATTTATCAAATATTTTGAATGAATCCAGTGTTGTTAAAGATGAAAGTATCGTTGAAAGCTCAGGAATTGGAGATGCCTTACCCATGGGAAGGACACACACTCCGCGAAATCCATGGGAGTCATCTCTCAGAGATCCACTGACTTCAATCACAGAGAAAAAGTATGAGGGATCTCGTGCAAGTGCATATGGAATCGACGTTGAAAAATCCTTCACCGTTGAAGATTCGTCGGCAAATTTGAATCAGAATAGGACAAGCAGTACATCCGAAAACATTTCCGGAAATTTTCTTGATCCTAAAGACGACAGTGATCAGTTGGACGAAATTGTCTATCTCAAGACGGAAGTTACAAGAAGTGGTGAAGAAGAAGATGATAATATGGATAATTTGGACGAGGATTTTCTCGATGGAGACTCGTTTATTGTAAGCCTTGTTGGAGAATAACTTTGAACCGTATCTCAGAGTCAATCATTCTTTATTATTAAACTAAGCAAAAGTTAAGTTCTGTCGCGTATTAGAATCATAAAACTTTGCCACCCATACAAAAATAGGATCCAATTAAAAATTTTCTCGTTATGAGTGGAGCTGTTAGTTCTGTTTGTTACTAATTTTTCGAATTATAAATAAAAGGAAATGGTCTCTTGCGTCAAAAACCATTTAAAAACTCTACTTGTTTCGACATATACCATTGATTGAAAGCGCATAGCTAAAACCATATTTTCTAGTCTATATATATATTTTTTAATCAACATTAACTTTATTCCAAGAATCACTTCTTAACTGTCAAAATTATGTTCTCGAAGATACTTTCACTCAAAGCCTTCTATTTTAGAGAACGATAAAATCTAGCTTTCACAGCTGCGCTATTTTCACTTTACAACAACATCAATATAGATTTCTGCTAAGACTGAGTCATCTACTTTGTTTTTCAAAAACACACTACCTTCTAGAGGAAGCTTTACTCCTTCCGTAGGCGAATCCTTTGGTAAATTAAAGTTGAAAGTCTTTGTTATCATAGACGAACCCTTCTTTGGCACAAATGGACAATCTGGTACTGGAAATGAAAAATCCTTATTTAGAACAGGGACGGAAAGGACACACGGTTTCCCACATGCTGCACAAGAAAATGTCCAGTCAACTACTTTTTTCAACTAGAGATTTTCAGTTTCAGAACAATGATGTCAAGTTATGAGATTTGTAAAAAAAGGCTGAATGAGTGCGATGTAGATAGCTTAATGTGCAGTTCTTACCTTAAAAACACCTTGAATATATTGATTTTCATCAATAGTAATATCTTGTTCAAACTTCAATTGGCCACCCATAGATTCTCCCCATTTGAAAGCGCACTCGTTGCTACCGTAGCTATCGGTAGTCTTACAGTGACTACCGTTTAATTCTTCAAATAAGTACACATCATTTGGTATTTTCTTGATTTTTCGTGAAAACGTAAGGCCCGAGGGCACTCTAAAATCCTTCCCCTCGTCACTTGTTACAATTACGTTTGAATCACTGCCATTTAGGAGTTGTATGTCTTGATTCCTTGTTGGACGCAAATACATTGTATGTTGATATACTTGAGTATGATCATCTGGTTCGGATGACTTCTTTACCAGATGATGGGAAGCTTGATTTCCAATTGGAGCAAAAAAGAGGAGACTTAGAAATATTGCCG
>Ga0209092_10003085_pt1 | contig 14774 bp, 12 predicted proteins | sample FraStrMetagenome_FD_187446 | JGI IMG/M metagenome (GOLD analysis project Ga0209092, IMG submission 187446) | Marine eukaryotic phytoplankton communities from Arctic Ocean - Fram Strait ARC3M Metagenome (SPAdes) (version 2) | ecosystem: Environmental > Aquatic > Marine > Oceanic | place: Fram...
GTCCCCACTGAGGTTGCATGCACTATCTGACATCGAATTTTCCACATTTGCACAGAAAAGTCAATGTACGACTTGCTTATTTTTGTTGCCCATTCATCTGCTCTCACATTTTCATTAAATTTTTTTTAGGTATTTTTCTTGAATCTGCCTCCAACGAATGCTCAATATTCCCCGAAATAAGTTTCCCATCCCCAAGTTATATTGATTCATGATCGCCTTTCGTATCCCCCTATATGGTGAAATTTTTGGTGGTAACGATGGTTCAAATGAATTTATCCATTGAACTGTCGCTACCCAAATCCATCGTGCCAACGTCATTTCAGTTCCTGTAAATAATTGATTTTTCAACCCATCCAACGAATTTTTCCTTGCTTTAATCATTACAGGATGCTTGCAACGGAGCACATGCTCAACCGTTTCGTCCTCCGTACCGCATAGTGGACATGTTGCTGAAGTAATTTGCCCCCAATCTTTCTTCCTACTGGTTGTGTCCCACAGTGAATGTATGCATTTCACTGGAGTCCCTCTACTGTACCGATTCCATTTTTTCATAGCTCCTTCCAATGCCAGCCAATCAATATATTCTGCATTTGTCATTTTGATATTCCAAGAGGTAAGAGAAGCTTCTTCCGCCCTACTATCTCTTCTCCATCTCACCAATTCCTTTTCTAAATTATTCGTCATTCAATACCACATGTTCGAGAACGAAACCTGCTGCGTTGGTAAATGTGGCATCTTCCGATAGTGTTCTGAGATTGGTTTATTATACTGTCTTTCTGCCAGCTTATCCATTCTCACATTTAACTGCGCTGGAATTGAAAGTTCGGAAATAGGTACGTTATCATCTTGATGTGCTTTAACATGTATCATTTCAATCGATGTCTTCAACTTCTTTTTCAAATCCTGTATTTCCAACAGGACATCCATATTACTCTTCATAACTGTTTTGGTAGATGGATAAAACGTATTCTCCAGCAGTTTTATTGATGATTCACTATTAGTATAAAAACAAAAATGGTGAGATTTTGACGTTCTAATTTTTTTTTCAAATTCATACAATTTATACAATATTCCTAGTATTCCTAACAATTCAGCTCTATCCGACGAGGCATATTCTGGGTCAACTAGCACAGGTGCATGTGACTTAAATAATACTTTCCCTTTCGTATCCGCGAAGCAAAAGGCAAATGAAGCTTTGACACCCGTATGTGCCGACCCATCCGACGCCGATATCAAATCATTTCTCACAAGTAGTTTCCGGATCTTCTTCAATTTTTTTCGATGTTTTTTTTCTTCTATCAATCAATTTATTCCAAAGAACTTGCGTCGGAGTTAAAATTAAGTTTTCGCTGGTTGCTTTATTGACCGGACACTCGATTGTATTGGACCTAACCGCTACCTGAGTGGGAGTGACCTTTTGAACATCAACCAATCTCCCTTTTCCATAAGCTACTAATTCATTTCTTAACACATACTTAACATATTGTGATGATCTCGAATCTTTTTTTTGAATGTTTTATTTTCGCATTTGAGGATATCATCATCATACATTTTCCATTTTATCTTTTGATGTGTTGCAAACTTCATCTTTCCCACTTTTTTCTGTTGAACATATGGTATTATATAACTACGGACATACGTGCTCCAAGTTGCCCACCATTCTTCCGGAACCTCTTTCCTCGGCCAGTCGAGTTCACTACCTCGATGATTAACTCCTTTTAAAATTTCTGGGAGTACCACTGTGCCATCCAACGATGTGATGTCTGACACTGTTAGTACTTGAAGAAAGATTCGACAAGAATTCAATTTGTGAAGTGTTTTTTTATTCTTTACTTTTTCAAAAAATATGTCCATTACATTGACATCATTTTTTTGATGTGATGAATATTGCCACATTTTTGTCATTTCTAATTGGACTTCCGCGCATGACCAGTAATCCCATAAATGTGTTATCCATGTCGGAGTAACTAATTCTTTCCATTCCTGAAATTTGTATTCATAGAAAAATCTTTTTGTTCCAATTTCCAATTGTGTATGCTCCATCGAAATCCTCATCAATTTTCCAGTCTTATCATTCAAACGCATATGCTTCATAAAGAATTTTGTTTTGATCGTAGTTTTGCAACAAGACTTGAAAAAAGTGATGGATGATGAAGAGATGGGTGAGCATGAACCTGCTGTGCATCATGAAGTAACTTTGATGAAAAAAGTGTCGGACGGTCGTAAAACACATGAAATTCAGCGTAAGTCACGTAAACAATTTGTATCCCCCGAAGTTTCGGCCCCGCCGCCCCCATGATGGGCGAATGGTGTTTTGTGGTTCCCTCCTAAGGATATCCATAATTACCATTTAAAATAAAAATTATTATTATTATTATCAAGATGTCACCGCATCGAATATACAAATAAAATATGAGTATGATGTAGAAGAAAAGAAAAAAACGAACGAAGACTTGACCAACAAACATCAAATTGTATCAAAAGTGGAAAATGAATTTTCTATCAAAATCCATCAAAAGTGAACGAACAGATTTTTTCTTGTACCAATGAGAGTTATTCTGATGTAAATTCGCGCGCTTTTTGTTAAACACGTCCGTCAATTAAATCCGGAAAAGTTAAGAGATAGAACTATAATTTCAGTTCAACAACAGTTACAAAAAAGTCATAGAGGAAAGTGTAGCAACGTCATGTTAAAAATGTGAGTGATGATTGAACTTTATTTTGTTTCATTGTTTGCTAATGAATTGCGTGTGCTTGAAAGAGCCCATGGCTTCTACGCCCCCTCCACTGCAATATTGTAGAAACCCATGAAATATAATTATTTATTTATTTACTTTTCTTTCATCTGAATCATGTTTGATGTATTTATATTTTTAGTTTAGTACAATCATGTGTCATCAATCACTTATCCATATAATGGATTGCTTTGTATATGATAATATGCTGGATTCATTTCAGTGACACAAACCAGAACATGTGACGCAATATAAATTGTATGTTTCAATTAAAGAAACAACAATTAAGACTCAATTATTTGAGCAAACAAATGAAGAACATAGAAATAAGTAGGGACCGATGGTACATACTTCCCCTCTACGTGAAATCTTTTATCATGGTTAGCAACATAATTTCATTATCTTACCCAACATTGACACTTTATGTGCAGTACTGCATGCATACTAAAAATGACACACAATGCAACACTATTTTCATCAGGATGCCAACTTATTAAAGAACGACCTTCAGGCTAGCTCATATGCAGAAAATTTGAAGATGAAGGCACATGAATGGAGAGTCTTGCCATTTTTGGACATGTATTAAAGGACATCTAACAGTAACCTAGCAAAAAAGTTGCACAACAAAATTCACTGGACTTTGATACTTTTCTGTTTTTGAATGAATACATAAATTGTGAGTAAAATAATAAATCCATTTTGTTTGTTGTTAATCTCCTAGTAGGAAGCCTGTGCATAAGGCAGTAGGTTGGCCACAGGCAATCCAAGTCATTCATCATATATCTATCAATACTACTTGACAAATTTAGATATTTTGAATTTTCAGTAATATCCAAGATTCTTACCCTTTATCATGTTATTTTCATAAACCATTCTACTTCAATCACCTGCTATCGTTGCCATCCCTCTCTACAAAAGATAGAACCAATAAACCACATAGAGAGCTACATATCTTTATGATAATAAAAAAATAGAGCTGACATAGAACTGAATATTTGACATTTACTTTCTGTGTATTTGCATGACTTATCATAAGGGGGCATATAGAATAATATATTTATTTAAATTGATCTAGAACAAACATAAATTAGCTAATGTCACAAGAGATGTAATTCAATATAAGTTGAATATGAGTTTTCAATTATCATGATATAGCTTAGATGGTTTGGTTCAGTTGTGATGCAACTGTAGGGCTCAAGGACAATGGCATTTTCTGCTGTAACATCTCAACTCTACATAACTGTCTATTTTTTTTGAAAGACAAATTATTATTTAATAATCAGAGTGGTAACTAATTGAAGAATTTCATAATCATAGTTCCTGATACCACAACAGCAAAAAATATTAATGACAAAATGGCTCTTATTAAAAACATGCAGTTTATCCTATCTCATCTCAAAAATGAATTTGGCACACATAAGACCGCCACTCTGACCACTGAGTTACAGGGGCATATATTGCTCCAGGTGGGGGTCGAACCCACGACCTGCGGCTAACTTTGTGCCCTCATGACCTGTTGTTTTTGCCATATTTTATATATAAAAACCGCTTCAAAATTCAAAAATAAGATTAAATATGTCTGCAACGAGTAACAGTACAACTCCCTAAACAATCGGTAAACTAAATATCAGAAAACATAAATGTTCACACGCATTAAAGGTATATCTTACTTTTCTTGTCATACTACGATTTAGTAATATGAGTATCTCCCAAAGCCCTTTTGTCCAGAAGCAGATAGGTTCATAATGAAGCTCTTATTGATCTTTTAGATCTGATATAAATCAAAATCACGTGAAAAAAATAAAAATTACAAGCTTAACCTGAATTTTCGCGTCTTTAAATTATCCTTGCGATAGCTATTTCTGTTCGTTCGAATCATTGCTTAAAAGCGAAATGGGTTGTGGACTACTTTGGATTCTTATTTATGTCATTCTGAACAATCTCCACATTCTTAAATTAGAAATATTAGTTACCAGTCAACGTTTTAAGAAACATAGCCCATGTAAGACCCTCTTCACCATTCGCTAGTTTTTTCAAACTTAAATGCATTCTGTGACGAGTTAGCTTATCTTTGGTTGTATCCTCAACTAAGATATCAAATAGTCTTTCTGCTAATGCTGTATCCTCTATTTTGGCAGAACTTGCTCCTACATAAGGCCCCCCAAGCGGTGGGGCAAAATCGAGTGCTGTTACTGCGGATACAAATTCGTCTTTTGTCACAACTAACATGTATAGTATTGTTGAACGAAAGAAACGGTGAGATTTCGAAGGATCAATATTTTGCACAAGTTTTGTGGATCAGGTGCATTTGTATTTACAAAGATACAAGAAATCGTCTTACCAGGACCATCGTCAAAAATTTCTGAGCTCCATTTTGTAGTATGTTCTTTTCCTTGTGATTCAAAATGACGATTTTCGTAAATGGGAATCCATTTGGGTCGTGCAGCGCTTTGATCGGCCATTCTATACCCACCTCCAGGAAGTCGATATTCGCAATCTGTTCCAATGGTTAGTTAAGACCATAATCAAAAGGAGCAACTGGACGAGTAAAGAACGTACCTGAGCAGGCGGAGTAGCAACACATACCACCTGAAGAGTCTAACATAATGTACTTTTCTGCAAGGCGTCCAAATAATTTGACAGCTTCCTTTGGGTTAACTTCAATAGCAGCTTCAGGCGAATCGATTGTAGCATCTGCGTTCAGCGCAAAGTCAATTGAAAAATGTCTTCTGCTGTGAAAATTAGGGAGGACTCCAAATCCATTGGTTGATGCGATCAACAAGGTGAGAAAGATATATGTTTTCATTGTGAATGTTTCAATGAGTAATGTAGTCTTCCACAGTATTTTTTACAGATTGTGTGAGGTAGGGGAAGAAATAACTTGGTTTCTCTCATTTTTCTCGTCAGTCAGGAATATTGGTGTGAAACGAACAATGACGTGGATGATTACTGCTGTCTTTTTTCAATATGTCATCATTATTAGCAATTTTTGTTTATTTCGATTTAATTTTCGCACTATACGTATATATTATACCTATCCCCCTGTTGTACTGCTGTTGTACTGCTGTTGTCAGTCGTATTCAATTGAGTCTTGGAAACCCAAATTCCAATTCCACAACTCAATCTTCATTACGAAGCGAGGTGGGAATGAGTAAAGTGGCAATAGCTGTTTCGCGATGCCGTCGCTAGTTCTGTTCCAGAGAAAAACGTTCATAGGAGGAGATGATCTTCAACCCACTTGTTGCATCGCGATTTTGCTTCGTGTGGTGCAGTTAATAATACTTCTCCTACCCATACTAATTCACTTACTCAAATTAGAATTCCACTTCATTTCAACAAAAAACAACAACGAATCCGATAATTTTGTCAATAATACTTGTTATTCACAGGAACAATTCTTTTCAGAGATGCTTCTATCCTATTTCATTTTGGCGATCATTTACAGTATTGCAAGTATAACTACTGAATATGCATTATGGAAAGCTAGTGGGATTGGGACACCAACAAAACCACTATTACGAACGGAGATTATAGTGAAAATATTGGAAAGAAAGCTTATACCTTTTGCATTATTCAACTTTATCATTTTTATGCTGGGGATTGTGAGCATACTATTTTCATTTTCTGAAATGCCCATGAATGATGATAGAATCTGTCAAGATGATGATCATGATGATAACGCCATGTTGTTCCCTTTTTCAAACGTTTTTTCAAAGAACATTTGGAGACTTTGCTTCCTATTTATGCTGACACTGCAAGTTTTTGAAGTGGTAGTTTCCTTATTATCACTCCTCCACATTTATTCCTTACCAAAAATAGGAAGCATGAATCGTCAAACACAAGAAATACTAGATGTAATTCAACATAATTCATCGGATGTATACCAAAGCGACATTCTGTGGGAAAATCGATGTCGATTTTGGTGCAAATTTCTTTCTTTTGTTTCATGTTATATTTTTGGGGGTCAAGAGGTAGAATCTGGAGATTACACAGATATTGCGAGAGTCCTTACTGATTACTTTGAGCATGAAGGTATTTTGGATATTGTTCCAAGTGACATTGTAGCTGCTTTTGTTATATTGCAAAAGAAGCAAAAGAAAAAAGATAATGAGAATAGAGAAATAGTACTTTCAAGAACCAATACTGATTCATCTTCTATATCGCACGATAGATCTTGTAATCTAGATTCAAAAAATGAGCAAATTTCACCACTCTTTTCTCATATGGAAATATCATCGAATCCGTCACATCAAAAGCAGCGTACTTCTTTTCCAGAGATTAGTGAGCAGATGTATTCAACATCGTCAATATTGTTACCAGAAAATAAAGTAGACCTTGACATCATTGCGGAAGGGGCTAGATTTTCTCGACATGCATTAGCCATATACACATGGGTGCTTTACGTCTACATGAAACCATTTTGTGGGGTATGTTCTCTCAGCTCGATAAAGTTGCGTGATTATTGCTGTACTTGTCCATGTAGCCCAGGCGGTAATAAGTCTGACGATTGTGATGATCTTGAATCGAATTTTTATCATTATGACCATTTTCATTCGGGTGACGATGACTTGATGCGAGGAAAGCAGGCAATTATTGGAGACAATTACTGCGGTTTGCACAAAGAAGCACTTCTAACCATTGCTGCGTTGAAAGATTCTGAACTGATATACGGTCAATTTGAAGATGGAATTCGAACTACGCCCTATTGTATTGTCTTGGATCATGCTTGGAAATCTGTTGTTGTTTCAATTCGGGGTACACTAAGTTTAGAAGATTGTGTCGTGGATGTTATAGTTGATGCAAAGCCGTTAGATGATTTGGGAAAACAATGGAATTTTGATGGAAAAGGTAGGTAATTTGTGTTATTTCAGTGTGTACTGTACTGGAAACTTAAAAAGATATTGCCTAAATCAAAAACCAACTTTTAATGAATCTTGGACTATTACTTGGGTAGGAGAATATTGTCATGCTGGTATTCTTGACTGTACTGTTTGGATTATGGAGGATTTAATATCGCATGGTTTTCTACACCAATTATTAAATATGCAATATCCAGATTATACACTGCGAATAGTAGGACATTCCTTTGGTGCTGGTTGTGCAGTTCTTTTGTCAAAGATGTTAAGAAAGCAATATCCGACGTTACGGTGCTTATCCTACTCACCACCTGGAGGATTTTGCACTTATCGTAGTGCAACTGAATGTAAAGATTTTGTGACATCCTATATTCTTGACTCTGATCTAGTTCCACGTCTATCGATAGAAAACATGGAAAATTTGAGAGATGAAATATTGACGATCATTGGGCAGATAAATGTCCCCAAAATGAGTGTTTTACGATCAATATTCTCCCGTGAAAATACATGGGAAAGTATGCTCCATAATCCCAACGAAGATAGTGAATATTCTCATCAGCTATCACTGTTTAAGGGAATTCAGCAGAACCGCAAATCACAAAGAAACAAAGTAAATGTATCACTGTATCCCCCGGGAAGAATTGTTCACTTGATAAAGCCAACTGATCAAGGAACACCGTGCTACATTCCAATCTGGTCAGAAAATGATTCTTTTCATGAAATAGTTGTTAGTCCGACAATGGGAACGGACCATTTTCCAAATAAAGTTTGTCAAGAATTAGAGAAAGTAGCCCGATCATTTGGTCTGAGCATAAATTTAGGTTCAACATTTTAATTTAATTTTTGACCTTTAATGAAATAGAATATAAGGTACCATTTACTATTGTAAAACCGAACGCGCTTGCATTTTTAATGGATATTTCTATAGCATCTGCATCAATCGTCTTCATTTTGGGCACCTTGACGAGTCTCAAATAAATTAAATTTCTTATATTCTTCGATATTGTGTAGGATTGACATACCACATAATGTCCGACAAACTTCGATTGATATTGTGAATTCAGGATGACTTAGATCAACTTTGAAGTTTTCAACATCAACTAGTTCTGCAACCTTAGAGATCACATCTTCACGTTTCACATTAGAACAGTTCCTACGTTTAAATGCAATTGAGAAAGTCGTACGTGTATCTTTTTTGTCGTTCATCATTCTCTCTTTCTTTCCATAAGGTAGCAATAAATTATCAATCAAATACTTTGCTGAATGAGTTATTTCTTCCATGTTTGCAAAGCAAGTAGTTTGGATGGGAATGATTCTCGTGATAAACCGAGAGCTTGGAGCATTGTGAGTCAAAGGTGCTTTAGCATCTTTGAATATTGACTGAATCGTTTCAATTGGATCCCATACTGATTGAGCTCTCTCAATTATTTTAGATTCATCTGTTGTAGCATCTCCTTCCTCAAGCTTTCTTTTTTTTGGATCTTTGTTTAAATTTTCTTCATTTTCAGATTCTTCAAACTGCGATTGTGGTTCATTGTTTTGCTTCTGATTCTTCGATTCAAGGATGAAAGAGTCAGGTGAAGTGCACATAAGAAATACTATTCCACAGCACCCAGTATCATAATTATGAAATGGAGCTGCTTTTTTCTTCGAATTCTTGTTCTTTGTAGATTCTTTCTTGTCATGATCACCTATCAAAACGAGATCCGCACTTGCCCCACCTCGGAGCATTTGAATTTCTTCTTCTAGGCTCAACTTTTGCTTCTTTTTTTCCGGATCAGCACCATTAGCACTGTCCTTTTGATTTTTTTTGTTTGCATGATCATTTTTATGATAATAATAATGACTAAGAAGCTCTAACCCCTCTCGTTGTGATTTGTATTCCCTACCTCTTTCACATGTAATCAATACTCCAGGTCCTCCACGTTTGGGGTTTTTTGATTTGTAGCCTGATTTTTTCCCTCTGTTATTCTTTGATCCATTCTTTTTGGATTTAGACATCTCTTTGTGTTCCTAAAGTGACGGAGAAACTGAACTTCCCGAGTTTTCTCTTCATCAAGATTAGTATACACTTACAGCCGCACGATTTTCGAAGATTTTTACCGTAATTCTTTAAGAATTTTCATGAATTCCAAATCTCTGATTTTTTTGTGCTCTTCAATAAGGCTCGTCTCTATAGTGGAGAAATGTTTGGTGGAAATCTTTTTCTACTATGAAATATAAGGACATTCTACTACGTAAAATTTGGAAATTTGCAAAAACATTTCCAAAACATTTCCAAATTTTACGTAGTAGAATGTCCTTATATTTCATAGTAGAAAAAGATTTCCACCAAACATTTCTCCACTATAGAGACGAGCCTAATAACGACTAATAAAACAAAATATTTTCTTGTTACAAACTTGAATGGAATCGTCGAGAAATAAATTAATATTAAAGCTTATTCACTTAATTTGGATTATTAAAAGAAATGGCGGAACTGCATTGAAGCGCAATTCTTAATCGAAAACATTTAACAACATTTTAAAAGTCGCCAGCTGGGAAATTACCGCAAGTTTCCATATGATCGAATTTATTTCCATTCGCTGTAAAGCTAATTTTGAGCTTTATCATTAAATTCTTCACTCCAAGTTTTGTGTTTGTTACCTTGATCGTTTGGGTTACATTCTTTGAGCCTGTTCCTCCACTTACAGGAACAGTTGTTGATGTTGGAGGCTGCATCTCCATGTTAACATATTTTGGAACAGCACACTGTAGATTAAGACCGTATATGGGAGCACCTGAAATATTCTTAAAATTGGCAACAATCTCACTCTTTTGGAGATCTGTCTTGTCCTGTTTAATGCACACAAATTCAATTTCAAGACCATTTTTTGCAAAGACTTGAAGAGTTACTGGTGTAGGTTCCTCTGGTGTTGCGATGGCAGGAGCCGAGGTTCCAAAAATGTCTGTATTCCCTGCTAAATTAGAAGCATTCATAGCATTACCCATCATGGATTGTTGTGGCTGTGCTGGCTGGGAACCGAATACATCGAAAGTGGGATTATTAACTGGAGGAGTGGCAGCCGGAATTGCTGGAGCGGAGAAAATATCTGCAAGAAGATCAACATCATTACTTGCAGGAGCGGATGTGCTTGCAACATTTTCCATGCTGGACGAAGCAGGTGTTTGTGTTGGTTGGGGTTGGCTTCCACCTCCAAAAATGTCATCCAGATCAAGAAGATTGGGTTCTGCTGCACCTGATGAACTTGCGGCTGGTGCTATGATGCCATTTGATGCACTCTTTGTGTGACCGTTGCTTTCTGTGACATCGTCAAAGTCTGAATCCATGTTCTGCTTTCGAAGGAATACGTTGATATCAACCACTGGCATTCTAGCTAGAGCCTCCTTCGCAGCTGCAGTAACTTTCCCAACGTTCGGTGCAGCACCAAAAATATCATCATTGCTCGTATCAACATCTCCATTTGCGGCTTTCAAAAGAGCACCATACTCGCATGCTCGTAATTGTAGCTCTAATGCGTAAGATCCTTGATGCTTCTTCACAAGCTTATGCAGTTTTTTGAGTGTATCGGTATCTGCTAGTGTCGAATATCGTTCGCTCAATTTTGCATAACAAGTAAGAGCAGCCTGGAGCACTGATTGAGGGCAAGTGTGCCTTTTTGTCACCATTTCAACAGTCTCAACTACGTTTGATGGCTCGAGGCCCATAAATGAGATAGTGACCGGAATCTCATCACTGTCTGGACTGGGAGCAGGCGTGTATGTGTATGATTTCAAAACAAGATCTCCAAATTCCCCAATACACCAAATACCAACCATCAATAAGCCTTGCTGTGAGCCATCGTCGTCGCGAATGGCTTTCAAAAGTTTATGTGTTGCATATGAACGAAGATCTTCTGACGAACGAGTGATATAAACAATTGAAGCGTTTTGAACCATTTGGTCGCACTCTCTTCCAGCAATAGTGAGCATAGTGATAAGAGTGTCTACTCTCCATCTATCATCAGGGCTGAATTTTTCCACGACTTTAAGAATCCGTCCACAGATATCACTTCTATGTTCTCTAGGACAGAGCACGAGATAATTGAGAAGTTCAGCTGTCAGATTCTCCACATTCTCGTTGTTAACTAAATGGTATATAAGTTCGAGGGCCCTTTGGCGAATACTAATATCAGGATCTTTGAGACATTCTACGATTGTTGCGCGATGCCTTTGAAGCGCCGATCCTGAACTATTGGGGTCTGAATCTGGTCCAACAACGCATTTGGAAAGGGTATTTAGAGCTACATAACGAATATTGTTATCACGATTTAGGAGGAATCGACCTAGGATATTTACTGCCAAGACGCGTAAAGCATCGTCACTTTGAATTGCCATAATAGTTTGAACACATTCATAAAGAATGGCATTTCCAGCGTTTTTGTTGGATTCGGTGTTTGTAGCAACTTGCGCAAGAACGTCATTCATATCTTCTGAAGCCTTTTCGTCATTGGTACCGAGGAGGCGAAGCAGGGTCAATAGTTGCACCTGAAGGAAAGGATCAGAAATTCCACCAATATCATGATCAGGAGAATAACCAACACTCAATAGATTCCGCAGTAATTTCACTAAAGAAGGAACAAGGCGCAAAAATGCAGGTCTAACAACAATCTCAGATTCGTCTTCTACAGTTTCATTTTCGAGGAGTAGCACTTGTGTCATAAGTTGTATAACTGTAATGAGAACACCATGTGACCTGTCTTTCAGCAGTGTTACTACGCGATCAACGAAATCTTCCACCATATCGGGGCATTTTGTGAGACACCTCGACATTGCCAAACAAGCTTTCTTTCGTAAATAAGGATTTTGAGATTTTAAATGTTTGTCTACCTCGGGTGCTAAATCACGTGACATGTCTGGTGTTGCTAGATTTCCAATTGTGCAAAGAGCAAGTCCAGCTATAAACCTATTTTCTGAATTTAAATCATTTTTAAGTGAATTTGTAGACAGCATCAGAACATCGGCTTCTTCTGAAAGAAGCAAAAGCATTCCAAGGTAACCTATACGTTTCTCTGGGAAACGAGGCGATGCGATCAATTTCATGCATTCGAGTTGACCGAAATGTGTTGGATATCCTTTGTAAGAGAATGGTAAAGAGGGATTAAAAAAGATCTGAGTGAGTTTCCCACGAATAAAAAGAGAAAAAGACGGTGGATTTAAACAAGCTTCAAAATAATACACAGTCACACTTATTGTATGCATTGACAAATACTATTGTAAAATAAAGCGTCTCTGTAACCATTGCCAAACACAATACAGCGAAGATGATGGAAACAATAAAGTTGTACGTATTCATATACCAATGCTACGCCGTTGTCGAGATGGAAAAATGCATGACCATAACTAAAATGACCAAAGTGCCGACATAAACAAGATCGATAAACCAATTTTAAAGCGCCTAGACGGCAAAGAAGATACTCACCAAGCATATGCATGAATAAAAGTTTTGCTACATTGCGATGACGATAGTGCTCCTGCTCCTCCCTTATGGCTGTGCGGATCATTGCAGACTCTTTAGCAATGACAGCTCGCTCTTCAGCAGCTGTCTTGCATGATCGAACTTGTCGGATAAGATCACGGAGTTTCAAAGACATCGCTGCTTATAAGGATGTTTTTACACAATGTATCTCTAGAATAGGCTTGTGAATTAAAACCTACTTGGGAAACCTATCCTGAGTTGATCAAAAACGTTTTATTTTATATGATTTTGCCAATTTAATTTTCCCATGTGCATATACAGCGTATCTATTGTTACTTTCACGTATCGTTCAATGCAAGATTTCAAGATTGATTTAGATTTAAAATGTAAGTTTGGCCTATTTTCTGTCGTATTTTTCTAAGTAGCAGAAACATCTTAGTGCATTTGTATGCTCCAATGTAACGTAAAAACTATCCCCCGCTAACACGCCCGAAAATACAAACTGCTGGATATTAAATCCTACTAACTTATGCTATAATACCCTAATTTGACTTCCAAAGACCAGTAGTGTAGTAGTCTAAAATACCTAATTCGTCTTATTCATTCCTACTGGATTTCGTTAGGAAGTCAACGTGCATATTCATATGAAGGTTCGAGTAAAATTATCCTTTTGGTATCGATGCACAAGCCAAGACTGAGACTATAAATGCCTCAGCCTGCTAAATCTAATCCTGCATCCATACCGTACAAAATAACGTAAGAGCGTAGGCAAAAACTCATCATCGACTAAAGTCACTCTCATCAGTTTCCCTTATTCTTGAAAGACTCCCAAAGTAAAAACTATTCTTGTGTATGTAGCTTTAGTAATATATTTTGGAAGATGAGAGTCATAATTCAAGTTCACCAGATTACCTGATTCGAATACAAATAAAAGTTATGAATGAACCAATACAATCATAAATAATTTTTGAAGTAAATTCAAATGATGGGAAAAAATTTCATGAATTTTTATAGGGTTATGAAACCCAGACGACCAAAGATTGATTGCAGGCATCACTCAAATGATAGAAGAAGCATGAGAACACTCAATAAAGTTTAAAATTCTCTTTTGTAGAGCATGAATACACTCCGTGGTTTGTCCACAAGACAAATCTACAAAATTCTAACATGGCTTATTGCAGATTAATCGAATTCTAAAAGCAAAAAAAGATGATTAGATGTTAAATCATACTTTTTGACCATACAAAAAAATATTCGTAATACGTATTTAAGATGAAAGCATTATCAAAAGTGTCTTGAAAAATAAAAAAAAATTGATACAGTTTAGAATTAATTAGAAACAGAGCACTTGAAAATTCAGTTTCTAAAAATCTGTAACATCTCTCTTTGAAAAGAAAAACAAGAATAAGAAATGATCAAGTACAACGTGACAAAAACTGATCAATCAAAAAGAAAACAAACCACATCATGGCCAATATCTTTAACTCAATCAATGATAAGACATGTGCTTTCAAATGGAAAATAATTGACTTCCATTCTTGTTCACTATTCGAACTCTTCCATCATCTGCCTCATCTATCAGAAGCTGACCAGCCGCTATCAAGTTGTTCACATTTGATTCGAGTGTGGGTAAAAGCTCTGATGTTTTCAGCGGCTTCTGCACAACAATGATTCCGTATGTTGGGTCTAATGTGATCTTATGTCCCGAAAGAAGCATCAGCAATG
>Ga0209092_10003086_pt1 | contig 14770 bp, 10 predicted proteins | sample FraStrMetagenome_FD_187446 | JGI IMG/M metagenome (GOLD analysis project Ga0209092, IMG submission 187446) | Marine eukaryotic phytoplankton communities from Arctic Ocean - Fram Strait ARC3M Metagenome (SPAdes) (version 2) | ecosystem: Environmental > Aquatic > Marine > Oceanic | place: Fram...
CAATGTTCCTATGCTTCGAGAGACTTACGATGACTTTATGAAATTTATTGAGTCGCACAGGAAAAACCCGATGTTTGAGAATGATAATATTAGCGACCAGGGTGCCTACCTTGAGTACTATAAAGCATCTGCCCAATTTCTTGACACGAAATTCAATGTCAAACCGTACTGGAACAAAGACTCTCGTTTTGTTTCAAGAAAGATAGTTCACTTTCACGGCATGAAACCCCAAGATATTTTAAGGGTTTTGATCGGCTTCCCAGTAGATTCTTTTCCATCAGCTCTTCATTTTTTGTATGAAATGATATTGGAAAGGAAACCTCATGCATGCTTGACAATGCGTGATTTCGGTGTTTCCATTTCCAAGGACCTCTCGTTGTTAAATGAATATTGCTCTACTGTAGGAAGAGATGCACAGAATTCAGAGGTGGTAACAAATATTTGCAAGGAATTTTTCCTAGTACTTGCTAAGAGTGAAAAAGAATCGATACAGAGGTGTGATGAACTTATTTTACCCATAATGAATAAATTAGCAATGTCCAAAGAATAGGGGTTTATTTTATGCGTTCATGTTTGAGAAAACACCTGTTTCTCTTCTAAATGAACTGAAATTGGTGCACGGGTTAAAGCAAATTTAATTTAAGATAATAAAGGCATGCAAACTTATTTTCAGTTCTCAATATCGTTCATTTTCTTTCGATAGTTGCAGCTTGAAATCCAGAGAGCAAATGCACGCGCACTTTCCAAACTTCTATAATACTTCCTTTTTAATTTATTTACGTCCTAATATGCAATATACTAATTTATACATAAAATCCTACTATGCAAATGAGTTATTTCAATGCGGGGCGGAAAAAAGTCTATTAGACATAAAAAGTTTATCAAGGGTTAAGATGATTGCACCAAAAAATTGTTTTTAAGCTAATGTTTATGTCCAGATTCCAAATATGAAATCGAAATTATCTTAATTTATGTTTTGGGCGCATTCTAGCGATTTGATTACATTGACTTAATTCAGCTACCCCGAGTTAACCAATATAGGAGACAAATAAAAGGGAATAAGTTATGCAGATGCAGTATGAAAGTACGTTGAACTGATTACCAAAGATTCATTTCTTTGGCTGAGCGTTCAGATTGGTTTGAAGATAAGGCTTAGTGTTTTATACTAAATAAAAACTAACGAATGAAAATTCACAAAAAGGTAAAACATATAGTCTTGTCCATTAAACATCAAACTTTTTCTCCTCTTCGTCGTTTTGACCGTCTAAGTGCCTTTTTTGTTGCAAATATCCGAGATGAGTTAAGTACATGCCCTCTTCAAGATCGATCTTGGGCGACCAGCCCAAAGTATTTTTTATGAGCTCATATGATGGATGTCCAACCGTATGTGCATCACCGGGTGGCACTGGGTGGTACTCAATAATTGCCTTTTTTCCAACTATCTGCTCTGCACAAGTGATTAGTTTGTTAAGGGTTGTGGAATTATCAGCTCCAGTATTAAATTCAGCGAAACCACCTTGAGGTTTACAAAGTGCGTGAAGGAACGCCATAACGATATCAGATATGTAAATCCAAGTTCGAGTCGCATTTCCAGATCCAAATTTTTTTATGGGCTCGTTGTTGCTAATTTTTTCAATGAGTATTCGTGGAATCATGTCAGGTCGTCCTCGTGGGCCATAGGTGGCGAAAATGCGAACTAGAGTAACATTCATATTGTGCAGATGACTATAACAATGTGCCATAGCATCAGCCCCCACCTTACTGGCACCATAAGGATTAATTGGACGCCTATCAGCCTTTTCAGTTAGATAGGTGGCATTGTTTTTTCTTTGACCAAACGCACTTCTAGTAGAAGCTTGAACAACCATTTTTACACCACTCTTACCAAGCGCATCGAGAAGAGTGGCCGTTCCTCTAATATTAACATCAATATAATCATCTGGGGAGTAAACTGAACGACGATCATCTACCAAGGCGGCCACATGAATGCATCCTGTCACATTGTGCGTTGCAATAGTCTCCATGAGCAGAATTTTATCTCTTATGTCTCCACGGACAATGCTGATAGATGCACCAATGTGCCTGAATTCTGCTGCTGTTTGAAGTAACATGTTTGCGTTCTCTTCTTTCTCGGATAACTTAGAAGTCTCTGAATTGAAAATGTCATATACAACAACATTTGTTCCAATTTTAAGAAGAGTCGCAACAATATGAGAGCCAACAAAGCCAACACCTCCAGTGACTAAGACACAACCACAATATTCATCCGTAAAATTTGCAAAATGACCAGTTTCGTTGAGAAAATTAAACTTGGAGTTTACTGCTTTCATCTTGCTTTTTATCAAATAAATTTATGTTGAAGGCAAAGTAAAGATTTGTGATTAATTAGAGGAGTAATAATTATTTTTTTGTAAACTAATAATTAAGTTATTTTAGTGTTGGTTACCCTGGCATGTCAAGAGTATGCCAATGTCTATGCGCGGTATTTGGGTGGTACGTGGCCGAATAATATCACTTCCGAACTTTCAATTCTATCCCACAAACAGCAGATGTCGAATGCGGACCTGGAACAATACTGGCGATGCATTGCAACCTTAATCAACTAAGCAACTAACCCAAATTCGCCCTACCTGCATTCGGAATAATGCCACGTCGATTTATGGACTGTTACACCAACAAATCACAAATTCCACCCTGACCCAACCATATATCTATAAACACATCCGCGTTAAAATAAACATTACATTAGTACTACCTATATAATTAATTAGGTTGTTGTGTATGATGTATATTTATTGTGGTGAAATCGGCAATGTACTGGGACAGATCCAGCACCTTTACTTTCTCCGTAAGCGTTAAATGCTCGGGACTGACGTCAGACAAATAATAGGTGAAAGATATTTTCTAACAAACGTAGAATTCAATATACCACGTATTTGAAGACCTCAAAGACAGTTGAAATGACGCAGGTTGTCATCAGAATTGATGAATATGATGCTTATAAAATATATTCAACATACGGATTGTCATGTTGGTCATTTTATCATTAAGTTTAAGTATTGTGAATTGAAAATTTGTTTCATAATTGACCAAATATTGTTTGGTTCATTCAAACGGATTTGAATGATATTCCAACGCTCTGGAAGATCTTTATGTTTGACATTACATAATTCATAATATAAACAAATCAATAAAACCCAATTTTTCGCATTTAAGTCTATCTTTTCTTTGTCAACTGAGATCGAATAGATGATAACCTGTGGATATAGGATATATGATTTGTCTGCATTTAGAATGAATAAAAATAAAAATAAAGGAGATTTTGCAATTGTTAGACGAGGTTCGATTTGCTAGAAAAACTCTCCCTTGGCATGAGAATTTGTGATGAAAATTCGCTATGATATCACAATAGAAGATACTACGAATGGGTGAAATCTTATCACAATCAAATGTACAAAGGGGAGAAAGGAAGATGGAGTCCTCAATTTCTCTATATGAAAGTTACAAAGAAGCCTTTCACAACGTTGTTGTAATGAGCACTTTACACTCAGAAAAGACACTTTTGCCGACTTGGTTTGAAGAAATTGGAGGAGAAACTAAGCTGAAAGAACATTTTGAGGGATTCAAAAAGGCTTTATCTTGTGAAATAAATGTAAATGTCATCGCGTGACATGAATGTAAGATGAGCTAATCATCATAATTAAAGTTATCATTATTTAAATTATTTATTTCCAATAAGAAGCATTTGTTAATAAGTGGCTTGTTCTAACCAACCAAGCCATTGATCCAAGGCAACATCATCCCCATACCAAGGTGTACGATTATCTCTATGATCCTTCGCCAAATCCGGCGCAAAGAAATCACCCCCTAACACATTGGACCATGGAAAATGAGTCACCCTCCCTTGCAACACCAATTCCTCCGCCCCTTCCATCGCCAACGCACTTTCTACCGGTGTCACACCATCCCCATCATATCCCCGACCATCGCTCCCATCAGCACAACAAAACGAATACGCATTTTGCGTTAAGTCTCCGGAAGTGTCCCCTGGATACCCTTTCCCCGCCACCGCCAAGGCACGAACAGTCGTCGGTATCGCTTCCCGATTGATCCATTCGACACCTGCAAAGGCAGGTCCCGGGGCATTCCCATGAGGACTCCCCAAGGTGATTAAGGAATGCACGAGTCGTTGTCCATTGTAACTTCTTCCACCATAATTCCGATTCGATAAATACACTCTGGCGATCCATCCACCCGCGGAATGTCCAATCAAGGCGATTTTCCCTTGAGCATCTTTGGCAGGGAGTGAAAATTTCCCCTGAGGACGAATATCCTGTGGATAGTCATCTACCAAGGCCGATCCGCCGACCTTCATCACTCCTCCGGGATTGGTTTGAAAATCCGTCCACAAATCTCCAAGTGTATAATCGATCATGGTGGAAGAGGGTACCATTGTGGCATTCCCACTTTGACTCGTCAAATGCCGTACTGTCACATCAATTCGTTCGAGCATGGGTCTCATCGATCGTCCTCCCAAACACGGGAGCCAATGCCATTTGGGGAAGGGGACGGCAATGGTGGGGATTCCTCGGTCCTGGAGTTTTTGGACGAGGGGTTCGAAATCGGACGCTCCGGTTAAAAACCCGGGAATGAGGATGGCGGCTTTGAGATTGGGGAGATTTTCGATGCTATTGGATATTCCATTTGTAGGGGAGGAGAGGGCGGTGATGGAATGGAAGAGGGAAAATAGGAGGATGAAGTATGTTTGGATAGATACCATCCTTGGCATTCTTCGTTTGAAATTAATAATAAAAATTAATAATAATAATTAATACTAATAATTTTAGAATTTTAAAATAATAATAATCCACAAATGACTAACTTCAAATATGGAATGGTCTTATGTGACATGCCCAAATTAATTTCATATTCCCAATCGCCGATTGATTTCCCTTATCCAATACATATAAATATAGTACCATACCATATATATTCTTAGGATTCCCCCTTTTCATTCTACACAATATGGTAAAGGAAAATCAATCACGACCATCCTGTAAGATTTGTTTGTTCATTGGAATCAGGATGAAGGAAAATCATACTAAAGTATCGACTTTGTAGACGAAAAAAAAAAGAGTTTTATATAAATCTAAATATTCTCATGACGATTCTTTATGTTATAGGAGTAGTCTTCCTACTATTCCAACACCTCCATTGAATATCTCACCAAACCAATCGAATATCCAGTATCTACTTCTTCTTTTTTTTCATTTCATTGATCGCAAACGTTCCTAATGACATTTTGAGATTCTTAAGATGATTCTCTATTTGTTCGAGGACGACGAGGATTCAAATGGATAGACGATATACTTAATTCCATTCCATCCTCCCCATCCTCCACTCTTTTTGATTTTAAAGAATGATTCTTCTTCTTTCGATTCCTCGAACGATGACGATGAAATCGTGCTTTTCCTTTTTCAATCTGTTCCAAAAATGTTCTTCGTCGTCGTTGGGAGGTAGTACTCGTACTATGGGTATGTTTGTGATTATTCTTGGGGGAATGAGATTCCGACATGGAAGTTTCTTCGGCATCATAATTGTCTTCGGGAATCGGATTCAATGCTGTCAAATCCGGATGGGATGTGGAAGGTTTTTGGGAGGGAGAAGAGGATGGTGAGAGAGTTGTGGAATTTCCTTTGTTTTTTTGGGGAACCAAAAAACTGGAAAACATGATGGATAGTATCACAATGTAGGTTGTGGAATATGCCATCCAGGAACTAGCTGTGCCAATGGTAATATCATTCCAATATGATTCTGGGTTTTCATCACCCAGTGTATGGTATGCTATGTTCATGCCATAGAGAATCATCCAGAACGGTAATTTGCCAACATACAAAATAAGTTCTTTCAGAGTGAATAGGGAGAACAATTGGAACTGATCACTCTCCATATCAAGATTCCAAAAATACCGAAAATGAGAAACAGAAGATTCCATTGGATTCGTTACCACCATCAGATGGCTATCCTTCCCTCTATTTAATAAGGAATGATATTCAAAGGATGGTTGTATATGGCGACCAACCCCAATAATGAACGCTTTTCCAAATGACATGATTATGATTCCGAATGTTAGCAGGAACAATGAATATCGCATCTTAGAGGAATAAAAAACTTTGGCACTCTTTAGTACAGGGGAACTCGTCGCGGAAAGCTCTAGTGTATCAAAGACAACTATGAGCGAGGACCAAATGACTTGTATCTGTAGAAATCCATAGAAGCTTAGAAGAAATAATGTCCGTAAAAAAATAACAAAGTTGTTATCCGTTTCGAAAACACCCAAGAATGACCATTCTTTAAAGCTGAATTTTCCAAAAATGGTGACCATCATGAAAAATAGCGTTATGATGGGATATAGAATAGAAAATTGTGGAATACTTTGTGTAGACGAGGGTATATTGACAAAACCTTCTTCGCGTTTCTTCATTGATCGATATTGGTTGTGATGATTATCATTCCTCACAACTTCATTCGCCTCGTCTGACGATGCTCTAACCACGTTTAGTAATTTCTCCTTTCGTGCCATCTTTTCATCAGATAACCCTTTTGGTTTCATCATATGTTCTACTTTTGACCTAGATAAAGCAATCGCTACTATCTGTTTCCTCTTTTTCCGATATTCACGTTCTTTTGCCCATTTTTTAAGGGATATTTTACTTGATACAGATACGCCAGATCTTCTGCTATGATCTGAAATGAGAGATATAGTATCGGATGGGGATATACCATCAGGAGAATTCTCTATATGCACTACTGTATCCTCCAAAGGTACCGCAAATGCTGGGATGTTCGGAACTGTCCATCCAAATTTACGATAATAATATTCAAATCTTGGGACTAACCAGTCTTTGTAGAATACGGTATCGTCTTTTATCCGTTTCGCATGTAGAGATTTGTGTGGATTTTTAAAGGCATGCTTTGCTGTTCTTTGGATTTTTAAAAGCAAAACCCCCGCAATTTTTTTCATGCAAAATTCAATCATCCATTGAGGAATGAATGCCAAGTTAGGATCTAAATTGACAATAATTCGAGTTCGAATCGTGTCAGCTGATTCAAATTCTAATAAAGATTGGAAACACCTTAATTCGATACGATCAGCTGCTTTTCCTTTTGGTTTCGGGGGAAGATCTATATTGGGTGGTACTTTTGACAAATATTTGGAATTTAACGTCATGGGTTCATCACAATCGAATGTTGACTCCACATTATCATCTTGTTTTTTCAATTTTCGTTCTCCTTTCTTATCATTTATTCCTTTTGATACAATCATAATATTACGATTCTCGTGCATGTTATCACAAGCAATTCCTCTAAATAAGCAATCTCTTGTTAAAAATACGATGGGAAACGTCGTTTCAAACCAACTAATATTATCTGTCCTCCCTAGTCGTTTTATTGTAGAGCTTCTTGCACAAAAAGGCGCCCACTGATCAAACAGATCACCTTCTCGAACTACAGCTAATTGCTCAAAGACGGGAATACCAGTTACTTCTCCTTCTATTTTGACGGAAAGTGAATTATCAGCCTCATGGCGATAATGGGTAGATATACCCAATATAGTATGTGAATAAATCCAGTTTGTATCCTGTGTTAAATTTTCTCGAGCTTGTCTGAAAGTTTCAGCTGCATCCTGTTCGTGTTTTTTTTTTCGAATGAAAACAATTAGTTCGGGTCAATTTGAAATTACACAGTTGTAGTATGGACTCGATCACTTACTTCAATATTTTCAAATTCTTCTTTCTTAGCCTCTAACAAGTTTTCAGAATCCTGTAGCATCCTTATTGTCGTTTCGTATTGCTCATTTTCAGTCTTCTTTTTCGAAAGCCAATTCGAGGATGAATCAGAACGGTTATCTTGCTGACTAACATCTGCTTTACACTTATTGACGCGTTTTTTGGCATCCACGAATAGGTCATGTGCGACTAGATATCGTTCATCGTCAGCTAGTTTTAACACCCGCAAGAGATCTTCGTGTGGATTATCTGATGGATGGCCATAATCCGAGAGTGTATGTTTCGGCGGCATCTTGTTTAAGTCAATTTGTTCAAAGAGATACAACTAATTGCATTCTAAGTTTTGATGTCCGTCTTCAATAATAATATTCAACTACGTCGCATTTGGTTTGTAACCATCTTACGTATACTAAAGTATACAGCTTAAAAAGGAATGAATCCAAATCGATCGTTATCTCAAGCTAAAAATTATTTAAAGAGCCACATAGAAAACATGCGAAGAATAAATAGTTGGTATGATGCGTTTATGGTGCTACGGCATATTCAACTTACCTTATCAACATATCGTGGGATTATTTATTCGGAGTGTGACATAAAATCCTAAGTAGAACATCAATATCAGTCTAAATTAGCTATCTTACCACGACTGATATAAATCTATATAGGTTCCTTTTCTTAAGAACTCTTAGTGAAATCTTCCTATGTAATACATGTGTAAAGAATGATTCGTTGATTCTAATTCTTTTCAGATCAAGCCAAGAAAAAGAATCAAGATGCGATATGTGCAAGAACATAGTTTACGCAATAAAGGTCTTACTTTCATTGTTAGCGCTGTAGCAGTGTGTATTGGAATTCGTCTTTACCGACGTGAAAAAAATATTAGAGACCAACTATAGGCAATCCTACTGTACGCAAGCTAATCGAATTTTGACTTTTCACTTTGCAATCCTGAAGCATGTTACGGTCATAATATATATTGAATTGCAATCATAATGATCACTTTCGAGTGGAGGGTTGGAACTCCTAGTGGGGCGTGAAGGCTGGCCATACACCTAAGAATGATTCCCGTAGTAACACGTCAAAAACTATGACATACTAACAACAACAACAAAAACAACTTACCATTTCTTCCCATCTTCTCATTTCTTATTGTAATAGTGACATTGGTCTTATTACACTTGTGAATATTGAAACTAAGTATGAGCAGATACGAGTACAAAAGTAAGATTTATTTTCTCATTACCACATCCTTCTACAAAATCTCTAACAAAGTCTTTGCACCCTGGTGCGACAGCAGCAAAACAAAGCCCACCAAAAATTACAGCTTCCTATGATCTTTGCGTCCTTAGAATCAATCAAGTGCAATGGTTTCTCAGTGAAATGTAATGATTGCCATATTTTTTATTCTCATTCATTACGAAATTGTCTTCCTCATACTTTTTCTCTATGCACTAAAATATCCATATAAATTCAACACTGTTGGGTTTATTAACATATCAGTAGTTGGATTATTGTATGATGCAAATTTAGATTTTCCGGTATTACAAACATCATATATTCCTTCCCAATTGGGCTGGAAAACCCATTATTTGGTCACATTGACGATCTAACAATGTTTTTCTTAGTCGTCGTTGTGGGTAAATTTACTGGTGTGGGGAGAGGACGTTTTTCTTGTTGACGTTGAAGTTGTAGCATTTGGTCGACTTTTTGTAATGCACGACTGGGTACAGAGATAAGAATGAAGATCCGAAAAAGTTGTTTTGTTTTGGTTTTTATGAAATAACACATAATTCATAAAAACTAGAATTATTGGAAGTGTTTGTCTGATAGTTTACAACAGTGATATGAAATTGCTTATCATTACATTACGCTAAAGGAAGTAGAATTAATTTTTGATTTAATGGTGTGTATGGGTTGAGTTAAGAAATGGAACTAACATTTGCCGTCGTTGATGATATTCCAAATATTATTGTGGTAAATTATGCAATGTTAATACAATAATCAAGCCATTTCCTGTAAAATAACTAGAATTCTTTGCTTGAGAATATATCAATCATTTCTAGAGGATGATGCACTCTTCGGAGATACAGGATATTATTCATAGTCTAATCCAAATTTTGTTCATAACAGGTTTATGTAGTAACATGATCAGCAGTGGCAGCCGTAGTGAGACGGATGGCAATGGAGGATGTTGCGAGGTGACTTTCTCTAGAAAATAATGCTCCTTTTCTTCACATCCAAGTTAAAGTATAGCTATTATCTCTAGAGGCAGGGCTTAGAAGAAGCATTATCTCTACCTCTTGAAAATAAAAGAACACGAGATAGATATTTCGTGTGTGATATGTAGTTCATATCTTTTTCATTATCACTTCAGATCTATTAAACATCTGCTTCATTTTTATGTATTGTATTTGAAACTATAGTAAGTTCTCATTACAGATTTTACTAAGATGAATATCATTAATATTATGATCGTTCACAAAATTAATGTGGGAATTCGTTTCACGAATGTATTTGATAAAAAGAGGAAACAAGTAAAGACATCAGTTACTGTGGTTATATTTTGTTGAGGTAGTAAAGCAATTGCAAGACAACTTTGAATAATTGAGCATTTAAAGATTCAAAGCATGTTGAACAACGAGCTACATCCAAGATAGACATGCACTGAAGAAGAATGAGGACAATATTGCTTTTTTTGTTTCAGATGAAGGTTGAAAAACGCCGAAATGAAATTTTAGTTTTGGTGTGATGTTCAGCTTAGAATTTTCACACGACATGAATTGGTTACCTTTTATTTTACTAAGTTGATAACAAAATGAGCAAGTTACATTTTATTTAGTCAGATTTTTTTAAACGATAAATATGATCAATTGATACAATCGTGCTTTTTTTCGCGTACTACCAACTAATTTAGGGGAACTTTGCGACAGGAACACACATCATACACTATTTGGTTAATTTTTTTCGTAGTAGTTGGTTCCATTCTGTTTTCAAAAAGTTATGCACGGTTTTGATAACGATATTGAATGATCATGTTTCAAAGAAAGAAAGAGCAGTCCTTATATGAATAGAAACATTTTGTATATAATTTTACTTCATAACAAAAATATGCTCGAAGGTTCATTTCTAATGTGTCCTTTAGCATGAACTGTTTTGTTTGAATTGCATTAAATTTTGGATTTTTTTATTTTTTTATTTTTTTATTATTTCAATAAAATTGATTAATTGTTTTTATTTTTTAATTCCAATTGAAGACTGCTTCATCAGCATTTAATGCTGACATCATTCCTACAATCGCATCCTGCATGCACGAAAAATGATTTTCATGAGGTTGACGTCTCTATTCCACAAATCCAAAGTCTGGGCAATAATAAATAGAACATCTCAGCAGGAAGTATCATGAAAGTCGCCTCTTATACACTTTTCGCTTCACTTCTAGTAGGCCCTAGTGATGCATTTGTTCCTTCTGTAACCAAAACGAACACCATTGATACTTCTCTACATGAACATGATAGAAGAAATTTTCTGCAATCAACTGCATCCATTATGCCTCTCTCAGTCATACTCTCATCTGATCCTGCGTTAGCCAAAACAAACACACCCATCACAACAGCCTCTTCTGGTGAGCTTCCAGACCTCCCTCCAGATGCTGTACGATCTTATCTTCAATATAGGTCTCCGTTACAAATCTCTGCTGATTATTACCTGTTTGACTTGCGTGATCAAATAGAAGACGTTCAAGAATGGGGCAAGATCGGCCAAATGTTCAACTCTATGAATGCACGAGGAGGCCAAGGACAGCCAAGCAATATGGAGAGAAACTTTATTAATCCAATGAGAATCTTGGCATTGAGTATGCCACCTGATACAGCTGATGAGATGAGAGCTGCCCAGTTTGAGTTCGAGGTAAGGGAATTGAAAACAAATTTAATTCGTTTATTTCTATATTTGCTGTTTGATCTTAATTTTGTTCATGTTTTGTTTATACATAGCGAGCAATGGCAAAAATTTCAAAGGTAAGAAATTCAAGCACAGTCCTTTTGAGGTTATATATTATCATTACTTTTCGTGTTCGATTATTTTATCATCTAAAAACAATAATGTTTGTACCTCTTATATTTGATGCTCGTCATTCAATCAAATGAAGGCCACCAGTGGCGTTACAAGAGATCTTTCCGTTGAGATCCCTAAAGAATCCTTACCACAAGCCAGAAAGGGCTGGGAAGAGGGACGTCTTGCTTTGAATCACTTTTTTACTGTTTGCAATGATGCCACTGGACTTAAAGGCGAACTTCGTCAGATTCCAGCCGGTGAAGGAGATGCACAGTGGGTTGCATACAAAAGATCTCCACGAAAGTACAATGATTTGATGAAAAAGACAAAGTTGTGCCAAAATCGTGGTGGGCCTACTCTTAGTGCTGCATGGGGACAATTAATGGTAAGCGGCTACATTCAAGATTCTTGTGGAATCCCAGACATGGACGATTATTTCTTCCAGTAAGAATAGGATTCAAAATAATTTTTGGGAAGAACGTTTTCTTTGAATAATAAAATATGATATAGGCAAAAGTAAAAGTCGCAACGAAGCTGGCTGCTGTAGATCGATTTTCTTATTAATGTTTCAACGTTAGGTAGCTCATTAAATAATTTACATTACGGCAATAATAGTCCAATTCAATATTCTTGATCAATTATTCTTTCTCTATGAGAATCAATTCCTTTACCGTTTCAAAATTGGTAGGTTTTAAGCATTGGAGTGTTGAATGATTCTAATTAAAACCTCATTAAGAAAAACAAGAAAAAATCTTCCTCAATAAAATAAAGTATATCAAGGAAGAGTAAATGTGTGGAAACGATATCCTACCATTACAATTAAATCATGATAGATGATTGCCAGGCGTTATGACGCAGGAATTTTGTTGTATATACGAATACACTCAAGATATCCTAGCCCTGCAAATGCTTCACCATCAGCGCTAATGGCACACTTGGATCCAAAACCAAACATACCGCTTAGGCTTGGTCCGATACGTACCCAATCTAAATCAATTAATTTAAAAATTCGAACTTTACCAGTATCAAATAGTGAACCATTTTTATTTGACCATTCATGCCCGGTATATATGACAGTCCCATCTGCATTCAAGTCTATTGCACTTATCCCCACATCTATTCCATCTCCACGAATAGGTCTCCCTTGTAAGTGCCACCAATTATCTAAATATTTATAGATACCGTCTTGGAAATTATAGACCCTGGCCAACCCATAGCTTTTAAATTCAGGATCACTAAATGAATGACCGCTTCTATCACCACCTACTGCAACAACACTTCCATTAACCGAAATGGATATAGAAGAAGCCAAATTTTCGATGTATCTAAATCCTGATGTTCTTATTTCATCAACACCACTTATTTCATTCCCAACTGTTGTCCAATTACCGTCCACAAACTCAAATTCCATTGCTTTCCCAATATTTACAGACTGTGCAAAATCAAAGTCTCTCCAAAATGTTGCTGCGATAAATTCCCCATTTGAACTCATATTCATTGAATTACCAAATTCTTCATGATACGGCAATGGGATCTCCATATACAATCCATTCCACTCCATTAAATCTATTTGTAAATATCAACCTATCAAAATCTCTATATTCGTTGAAAGCTGCTGGAAAACCAAAGAAATAATTAAGGGGACCCCTTGCGGCAATAATGCCTCCATTAGACGAAAGCTTAACGCCATCAGACTTAAACATGAGATCCATGCCTATTTGATTCCATACGAATGATGAATTCACATGATACGAATACTCATCAGAGGTTGGTGATTGCGTGGGTGCATTGTCATTGATGAATTTTTCATAGGATGTATATACGATTTCCCAAAGTACCTGCAAATGCGTCTCCGTCACTAGATATTGAGCAATGTTTTCCCGATGAACTTGGACCAATACGAACCCACTCCAATTCTACAAAATTGAATATTCGTAAATTTGATTCAAATGATTGTAAACTTGTTGAGCCTGTACATATTACATTCCCATTAGAATTCAATTGTATCGAGTTGAAGCCATCTCCTAATTGATCTTCACGAATACGTCTTCCCTGTTGTATCCTTGAATTTTCTATAAATTTGTAAACATCAACAGCTCCTCGCCAAACAACATGCGATATTGCAATAGTGGAGCCATACTGTGAAAGAGAAACCTCATATAAATCATCTTCCCCTTCAAAGATTGTGTCTCCTATTTGTATCCATTTATCTGCATTCCACTTAAATATCCTAACCTCGCCACAAGCAACTCCTAGGATTATACCATCTCCGCTTAGAGAATTTAAACACCCCCCTGGCGTCTCAATATTAAATATGCTTGAAAGATCATCGTCAGAGCCACGTTGAATCCATTCATCCTTTTGTAGATTAAATACTCTAACTAAACCAAAACGCTCGTAACTCATGTTGTCAAAAATATCATCTCCACTGAGAGCAACGACACTACCATTATCTGATATAGCTATTGACTCTGCAAGATTCTTAGTGTACCTACGAGTTGCTCCATCATTTTAATTGTTGTGGTGGTATTGCTACCGCTTCCACCTTTGGCAGAAACTGTTGTGTTGGCACCTGATATTTCACTACCAATAGCAATCCAATTACCACCCATGTACTAAAGATGAGAGCTTTTCCTATAGTTATTGCCCCATCTAATCATACTTTGTGTGTTGCAGCAACATAATTCCCATCACCACTCAAGTCCATAGCATAACCAAGCTCAATGATGCTGTTAAATGTTATAGGACTTCAATAATCCTCCCAACTTGAACCGTTAAATCAATTTACAGAAATGAACCCATGATATAGAGGAAACCCATCAATAGAACTCAGAGGATTGCTTTTGGCTAGAATATTGCCATCAGATGATATCATAGTTTCATTTTTATGTGTAAATGACCTCATCAAAAGATCTTTCTTTCAGAAA